>JAEEGK010013303.1_pt1 | contig 18560 bp, 12 predicted proteins | sample 8958771 | NCBI WGS metagenome assembly JAEEGK01 (sample SAMN16246547, study PRJNA631951) | gut metagenome | biome: gut microbiome; feature: rumen; material: SC-attached | host: Bos | place: Iran: Karaj | collected 2018-10
GAAGGCCATCAGAAGGACGCCTGAGGGAAAGAACGGTAGCGCCTTCCTTACGTGCTATCTCAACGAGCTTCTTGGCGATGAGCGGACGTGCCATGGAAGTTCCCAGGAGATATTTGTTTTCGTATACGGCGTGAGCCTTAACGCAGGGAACGATGTATTCGTCGCTGAATTCGTCGATGACGTTTTCGATGTAAAGCTTTTCGGCTCCGCAGTATTTTGCTCTTTCTTCAAGACCGTCAAGCTCGTTGCCCTGACCGCAGTCAACGCAGACACATATTACTTCATAATCAAAATTTTCTTTTAACCACGGGATGATGGCCGTTGTATCAAGACCGCCCGAGTATGCAAGTATTACTTTTTCTTTCATATCTTAAGTCCTCCGTATGACTTCTTTTTGTTTAAACATCATAACTATACAACCCGCGTATGAGATTTGCAAGAGGTATTTTTGAATATTTATAAAAAGAAAACGATTTGTACAAAATGGCAGACCACCTGAAAATATTGACAATCATTTGGTACATTATGCATAAAAATATAAATAAGACTTGCATATTATGCATAAACAGATGTATAGTTATGCATAATCAGATCATATTCTGTATTTTTTGGCATATATGATGTATACTACATGGTGGTGTCACGGGATGCAAAGTAAAGACCCGGAGTGGTCTGCCTCGCTTATATAGCAAAAAGCGAGTATGTATCTACGGGCACGGAATGGAGAGAAATGGATAACGAAAAGAATTTTACGCTCCGTGTGATGACGATCGACGATTATGATGATGTGTTTGCACTCTGGAATTCGATTTCCGGGTTTGCGATCCGCAGCATAGACGATTCGAGAGAGGGCGTTGACATATTTTTAAAAAGAAACCCGAGCACGAGTGTTGTGGCGATAGCAGACGGAAAAGTCGTGGGCGCGATACTGTGCGGGAATGACGGCCGAAGAGGCTGCTTTTACCACGTATGCGTGTTGAAAGACTACCGAAGACACGGTATCGGAAGAGAAATGGTTGCTTTTTGCATGGAGGCGTTAAGAAAAGAACATATAAATAAGGTATCGCTTATAGCATTTACCAAAAACGATGTCGGAAACGCCTTCTGGAACAGCATCGGCTGGACCAAACGCCTTGACCTTAACTACTACGATTTCACATTGAATACGGAAAATATCATCGCATTCATAGATAACTGAGATAAACCGAAAACCGAGTGCTCAAAGGCTTTTGCACTAAAGATTGAGAGGCAGCATATGAATATTATCGAAGGCGGCGTTACGGCCGCAAAGGGTTTTAAGGCTTCGTCCTGCGCAGCCGGAATCAAATATGAAGGAAGACCCGACATGGCAATGGTATGGTCGGAGAAACCCTGTGTTTCAGCGGGGGTCTATACATCAAACCTGGTGAAGGCCGCCTGCGTTCTTTGGGATAAGAAGCTTACTTCAGGCTCTTCAAAGATTTCCGCCGTGGTGGTAAATGCGGGTATAGCCAATGCCTGCACGGGAGAGCAGGGCTTATCTTTCTGCGAGGAAACCGCGAAAGCCGTTGGGGAGGCCATGAAGGTTTCGGAAGAGAATGTGCTTGTGGCATCCACGGGAGTCATAGGAAAGCAGCTTCCTATAGAAAAAATCGTCAACGGCGCAGGTGTGCTTTGTGCAACCCTTGCAGGCGGGATTTCTGCGGGAACCGCCGCTTCAAAGGCAATAATGACAACGGATACCGTGAACAAAGAGGTTGCGGTAAGCGTTGAGATCGGCGGGAAGACCGTTACCGTAGGCGGTATGTGCAAGGGCTCGGGAATGATCCACCCCAACATGTGCACCATGTTAGGCTTCATCACTACCGACTGCGCTATTGAGAAGAAACTGCTTCAGAAAGCACTTTCCGAACTCGTTACGGATACGTTTAACATGGTTTCCGTAGACGGCGACACTTCCACCAACGATACTCTGGTGGTCCTTGCAAACGCTCTTGCGGGAAATCCCGTTATAGATAAAGAAAACGAAGATTACGAGGCCTTCAAGAAAGCCCTTTTCTTTGTGATGGAGACTCTGGCAAAGAAAATTGCCGCAGACGGCGAGGGTGCAACGGCGCTCCTTACCGTTAAGGTCGTAAATGCGAAGACCAAGGCTCAGGCAAAGGCCCTGGCAAAATCGGTGATCTGCTCAAGCCTTACGAAGGCTGCGGTTTACGGGCATGATGCCAACTGGGGCCGCATTTTATGTGCCTTCGGATATTCGGGGGAGGTCTTTGATCCCGATAAAGTAACTCTTTCCTTTATCGGAGGGGGCGAAGAAGTCATTCTTTTTGAAAACGGCACGGGCACTGATTTTTCCGAAGAAAAAGCAACCCGCATCCTTTCAAACAAAGAGGTGACGGTTCTTGCGGACTTCCATATGGGAACGGAGAGCGCCACCGCCTGGGGCTGCGATCTTACCCATGAATATGTTTCGATTAATGCCGATTACAGAAGTTAAGCAGAGGTGTGACATGGAAAATCGTGAAATGAACGAACTTTTAAAGAAGGCGGAGGTCCTTATTGAGGCGCTTCCCTACATTCAGAAATTCAACCGAAAGATTATAGTTGTCAAGTACGGCGGCTCCGCAATGAGCAACGCCGAACTTCAGAAGAACGTGATAAAGGATGTGACGCTTCTTAAACTTGTAGGTTTTAAGCCCATTATCGTTCACGGCGGCGGCAAGGAAATAAGCAAATGGATCGAGAAGACCGGCAAGAAATCGGAGTTTGTCAACGGCCTCAGAGTGACCGATGCGGAGACCATGGAAATTGCCGAGATGGTCCTTGGCAAGGTCAATAAGTCCCTGGTTTCCATGGTTCAGGAGCTGGGTGTCAGAGCCGTGGGTATTTCCGGTAAGGACGGCGGACTCTTAAAGTGTGAGAAAAAGTACGCGGACGGCAAGGACATAGGATTTGTGGGAAATGTGGTAGGTGTTGATACAAAGGTCCTTCTGGATCTTCTCGAAAAAGACTTTCTTCCCATCGTATCCCCCATCGGTTTTGACGATGATTATACTTCCTACAATATCAATGCGGATGATGCCGCATGCGCCATCGCAAAGGGTGTTAAGGCCGAGAAACTGGCATTTCTTACGGATGTTGAGGGCGTTTACAGAAATTACGAGGATAAATCCACCTTCATTTCAAGGCTCAGTGCCGAAGAAGCGGAGGCTCTTATAGACAGCGGAGTGATCGGAGGGGGAATGCTTCCCAAGCTTGCGGGCTGCATTTCCGCAATAAAGGAAGGCGTTAACCGCGTGCATATCCTTGACGGACGTATCGCACATTGCCTGCTTCTTGAAATCTTCACCAACGAAGGCATAGGAACCTGTTTCTATGCGGATAAAGACAACTGATACCGTTTTACGCGGAGGGAAACATGCAGAAACTGATCGATGAGGCGGAAAGCCTCCTTCTTCATACCTATAATCGTTATCCCGTGGTCTTCGACCATGGCGACGGAGTGTATCTTTTCGATACCGAGGGAAAGAAATATCTTGATTTTGTGGCGGGCATTTCCGTTTTTGCTTTGGGCTACAATAACAAAGAATATAACGACGCCCTTAAGGCGCAGATCGATAAGATCATCCACACCTCGAATTATTATTACAACGAGCCTGCCATCAAAGCCGCAAAGCGCCTTGTAAAGGCGTCAAAGCTTGACCGCGTGTTCTTTACCAACAGCGGAGCGGAGGCTGTGGAAGGCGCCATCAAAGCGGCCCGCAAGTATGCTTTTTTGAAGGACGGTTCCACGGATCATGAGATAATCGCCATGGAGCATTCCTTCCACGGACGCACCATGGGTGCTTTGTCCGTTACGGGCAACCCCAAATACAGAGAACCCTTTGAACCGGGGATCGGAAATATTCGTTTTGCAAAGATGAACGATCTTGAAAGCGTGAAGGCTCTCGTCAACGATAAGACCTGTGCGATCATCTTTGAGACCCTCCAGGGAGAGGGCGGGATATACCCCGCAACCAAAGAATTCCTTCAGGGAGTAAGAAAGCTTTGCGATGAAAAAGATATCCTGCTTATCCTTGATGAGATCCAGTGCGGTATGGGCCGTACCGGATATATGTTTTATTGGCAAAAGTATGGGGTCAAACCCGATATCATGACTGTTGCCAAGGCTCTTGGGTGCGGTGTTCCCATCGGAGCATTTGTCATGACAGAGCATGTTGCACAGAATTCTTTGAAGGCCGGAGACCACGGTACGACCTACGGCGGAAATCCCCTTGCCTGCGCTGCGGCGGATAAAGTCCTTGAAATATTTGAGCAAAACAATATAATAGATAATGTGAGAAAAACGGGTGCATACCTTTACGATAGGCTTGAATCTGTTGCGGCTTCCCGTAAGGACATTGTCGGTCACAGGGGTGAAGGCCTCATTCAGGGCCTTGAATTCAGTAGACCCGTTGCTCCCATAATTAATGCAGCGCTTAAGCATGGCCTTGTGTTGATAAACGCGGGTACGAATATCATACGATTTGTTCCGCCTCTTGTTATCGGAGAAAAAGAGGTGGATGAAATGATAAAGATTTTGCTTGAGTGCCTGGACGAGAACTGAGATCAGGTTCAAAGGTACAGGTACGTTTAAATGAGATTTCGTGTTAAACTGATTATTGTAGCCCTTATGGCGGCGCTTGTCGTCGGCATTCTGTATATAGGCAATCTAAACAACAAAAGGGATGAGGAATCCAAAACCGTGTCGGATAACACCGAGACGGTTTACCTTTGGTATTCGGATGCTTCATTCACCGAATTCTTTACATATGCGGCTGTGGCATTTCATGAGAAATACTCCGGCATCCGCGTTATTCCCGTTCTGGTTGACGAGGGAGAATATCTTGAGTCCATCAATTTCGCCTCGGTAAAGGGCGAGGACTTCCCCGATATAATACTTCTTGCAAACGATTCCCTGGAGAAAGCATACCTTGCGGGCCTTGCTTCCGAAGTCAAGGACCCCACCGGTTCTCTTGCCGACGGCCATTTTCCGAAGGCTGCCATAGACGCGGTAAGCTACAAGAACAAGCTTATCGGATATCCGCTTTCCTATGAGACCAGCGTCCTTCTTTATAACAAGACCTATCTTAAGAATTGGGCGGAGAAAGTCAATGCGGGATGGAAATCGGAGGCAGGCGAAAGCCTTGATGAGTCTGAAGTGGGCGAGTATTTCACCGATTCGGGCGAACTTTCAAGCGAAAAAGCCGGTGATGCGGAAGAGCAGAAGACGGTGACCTATGAAGATTTCATTCCAAAGACTGTGGACGATCTTCTTTCCTTTGCTGACGGATATCAGCCGGAGGAAGGTGTGACGGGCATCTTAAAGTGGGATGTTTCGGATATTTTCTATAACTATTTCTTTGTCGGAAACAGCATGATCGTGGGCGGCAACGCAGGTGACGACCGTAACAACATAAATATTTACAACGAGGATACCATCAAGTGTCTTCAGATCTACCAGGGACTTAACCAGTTCTTCTCCATCAGCGTCGAGGATTCAAAGGCCGAAGACGTGCTGAGGGATTTCATTAACGGCAAGTACATTTACACCATTGCCACCAGCAATGCCATCGAAGAGATAAACAAAGCAAACAGGACTGCCAAAGAAAAGTATGAGTCGGATGTCAGGGCTGCCAAGGATGCGAACGAAGAAGCAAAGATTTCGGCCGAGGAGGGAACGACTCCCACGCTTATCGACATAGACGCGATTCCGAAACCCATGGAATACGGATATGCGCTGGTTCCGGATATTTCCGGGAGCCTTTGTACCAAATCCCTTTCCGTTACCGACGTACTGGCCCTTAACGGATACAGCGAGCACAAGATTGCTGCGGAGAAATTCGCCGCATTCGTAACGACCACCTACGCAAATCAGCTCTATTCAAGGACCGGAAGACTGGCGGCATATCTTGATTCCGGTTATACCACGGAAGATTTCCTTACCTTCCAGAAAGAATATGCACGTTCCATTCCCCTTCCCAAGATCGTGGAAGCCAGCAACCTTTGGGTTCAGCTGGAGATCACCTTCACCAAGATCTGGCAGGGAGAGAGCGTGGAAGAACATCTTAAAGATCTGAATTCGCAGATACAATCGCAGCTTGGAGGCGGTTGACGGAGCCTAAGGGGGATTTCCCCACGGGCTCTTGTTTTTTTGCGACGCCTGCTGTACTATAAATAAGTCGACACGGATCCTTCAGAGAAAGGGTTCGATGAATAAATTTCTTTTTCCGGTTTTTCTTTTTGCCCTGAGCCTTCTTATGGGCTGCGGTAATTCACGGGCAACAGTCATCACACAGAATACCAAACAGATCACAGAGGACATTATCGAAGAGGAGCCTGCTTTCCCTGTTAATATCAACACGGCGGACCTTGATACTCTTATGACCTTAAAGGGTATCGGGCGGGTAAAAGCGGAAGCCATCCTTTCCTACAGAAATGAGCACGGGGGCTTTTCAGAGCTTGAGGAGCTGATGCTCATAAGCGGCATTAAGGAGGGCACCTTTGCGAAGATCAGGGATTATATTACCCTTCGCTGAGGGAATAAAGCGCCCGTTGCTGCTTTTGTTTCTGGTGATCTGCATCCCTGTTTTGGTTTACATAAAGTTTATCTACAAAGATCCGCCACTCCCGGGCCCAAGGGGCGAAATTATCACCGTCGAAGGCAAAGTCAGGGACAAAACCTACGATAGTAGCTGGGAGCCCTCCTATGTGGTGATAGGGGATGCCTATTGTTATCTTTCGAAGGTTTCCTTTGAAGAAGAGCCTGAGATCGGCGGATTTTGCAGGGTCACGGGGAAACTTTATGACTTTAAGCAGGCCATGAATCTCGGGGGATACGATGAACGAGCCTACAGAAGGGTCAGAGGGCAGAATTACAGGATAAATGCGACGGAAGTCGAGATCATATCCGGGAAGATTACCCTCAGAGAAAAGTTATGTAAACTAAAAAGGAACCTCGCTCTTATAATCCGAAAGTACTGTCCTTTGGAGGAAGGCACCATCAATACCCTGATCCTGGCAGATAAAAGCAGCCTTTCGGATGAAAGAAAAGACCTGTACCGGAGTGTATCACTTTCTCATTTTCTGGTGGTTTCGGGCTTGCACGTCTCAGCCGTAGCCGGAGTTTTTTATAAACTGTGCAGGCTGATCTTAAAAAGAAAGATTCCCGCGTCGGCGGTGACTCTGACGGTCCTTATCTTTTACGGCCTGCTGATAGGTTTTTCCGTCTCTGTCTTAAGAGCGATTTTTATGTATGCAGTGAGGCTTCTCGGAGACCTCTGGGGGAAGGCCTACGACATGTTAAGTGCCGCAAGCCTGGCTGCGACAGTGACTCTTATGTGTAATCCGCTGTATCTGACGGATTCGTCCTTCATTTATTCTTATCTGGCGGTCTTCGGTATCGGCTTTATGTTTGAAGGCCATGTGCTTTCGGGACTTAAGGGATTTAAGAACCGCCTTAAGGATTCCCTGAGATTTGCCCTGGGAATGTGTCTTGTGATGCTTCCCGCAACCCTTTATTTTTCGGGGGTTTACTCTGTGGGAGCTATCCTTCTGAACCTGTTTATCGTACCCATGGGGCCCCTTATGCTCTTTACGGCTTTCGGAGCCTTTTTTGCAAGCCTCCTTTCCCTTGTGGGACCGGCCCGGTTTTTTGACGCGGCTGAGCATATACTTTTATCGATCACGGACTTTACGGCAGAGATCGTGAGAAACGCCGGGCTTTTCAGGATATCGGGAAAGCCCGACAAAATCGTTATTTTTCTTTGTTACGGGGCGCTTTTATGGTTCCTGTTTAACAGAAAGAAATGGGGGACCGCAGTTTCCGATGCCGTTGCCATTGCCACTTATATACGGGTGATCTCCGCCGTCTGGTGGTGGACTCCCTGTGTTTCCATGCTTTATGTGGGGCAGGGAGAGTGCATGGTATTAAGAACTTCCGCAGAGTCTGCGGTGGTGATCGACTGCGGCTCCACATCTCAAACGAAGGTTTGCCAATACGATCTGGTACCTTTCCTGAATGCTTCGGGAATAAGGTGCATAGAGGGGATATTCATTTCCCACTCCGATAAGGATCATACCTCGGGCATAAGTGAGCTTTTGGAGTCTTACAGGAGCGAAGGAATCATTGTTAAGAACCTTTTCTTACAAAGGATCGAAGATGAAAAGCTGGATGCGTTGGAAGGGGCTGCGGATGATTTGGGGATTTCTTCCCACAGACTCTCCTGCGGCGATTCCGTTAAGATAGGTGACTGGGAGTTTGACTGCTTTTGGCCTTATAAGGGAGTTTCTTTCGATAACAAAAATGAGGCTTCCATGGTCTTACTCGGAAAATACAAAGAATTTTCCATGCTTTTTACGGGAGATATTTCCGCAGGAACCGAGGGACGGCTTATTAAAGCCTGCGGCGACACTCTGAAAGCAGACGTTTTGAAGATACCTCACCACGGCTCAAATAAATCAAGTTCCGAGGAATTTCTGGCTGCGGTTTCCCCTGGGGCTTCGGTCATTTCCGCGGGTATCGGCAACAGATATTCACATCCGGGCATACAGACGACCGGTCGGCTGACGGAGGCGGGTATTCCCTACTATTGCACCAAGGAAACGGGAGAACTTGATATCTTTCTTTATGACCGGGGAGAAAAATTTAAGATAAATTCATATATTTCGGGGAGGATTTTTAACAAGTAGGGTTTATAAATAATTAACTTTATTTATAATATTCTCGGATGTATAATAGTCACCGTGTGTGATTGCGCACCTAAAAGATGCGCGGGGAAAGAGTGTCGATAATCATGACTGAAGGTTCAATAACCAGGAAACTTATACTATTTGCAATCCCGCTGTTTTTGGGACAGTTATTGCAGCAGCTTTATAACGTGGTTGACTCCGTGGTGGTGGGAAACGTTCTCGGAAAAGAAGCTCTTGCTGCGGTAAGTACCACGGGAAGTCTTATTTTCCTGATGGTGGGTTTCATTAACGGACTTTTCATGGGAAGCGGAGTTATAATCGGGAAACGGTACGGCGCCAAAGATTACGAGGGCGTTTCGGTCGCAACTCACACGGGAATTGCCTTCGCTCTTTTGATGGGTGTCGTGCTCACGGTTTGGGGCTATTTTTTCACACCCGTGCTTCTTCGTTGGATGGGAACTCCCGCGGACGTAATGCCCAATTCCGTTCTGTATTTTAAGATATATTTCTTAGGCGGTCTCGGAAACGTGATGTACAGCGCCTGCTGCGGCGTTTTCCAGGCCATGGGGGATTCAAGACGCCCTCTTTATTATCTGATCGTCAGCACCGTGATCAATACGGTCCTTGATATTCTCTTCGTAAAGTTTTTGGGTTTCGGCATCGGCGGAGCTGCCGCAGCCACCATCATAGCCCAGTTCATAAGTGCGGGACTTGCATTCATCAAGCTTACGAGAGTGGACGGCCCCCACAGGATCTTTTTAAAGAAACTGAAGATGCACAGGGATACTCTTGCAAAGGAGCTTAAGATAGGTTTTCCCACCGGTGTCCAGAACAGTGTTATTGCCATCGGAAACGTGGTGGTGCAGTCAAACATCAACGCCTTCGGTTCCGTTGCAATGGCAGGCTGCGGCAGTTACTTTAAACTGGAGGGCTTCGTATTTTTGCCCATAACCTGTATGTCCATGGCTCTTACCACCTTTGTGAGTCAGAACATGGGAGCGGGGAAACTTGAAAGAGTAAAGAAAGGATCCCTAAGGGGAAACTTAATCAGTGTGGGCTGCGCTGAGGTGATCGGCGTTCTGGTATATGCTTTTGCACCCGTATTGCTTCGGATGTTTTCTTCGGAAGCGGACGTTTTGGCAGTGGGTACGACCCAGGCCCGGACCGAGAGTCTTTTCTTTTGCCTGCTGGCTCTTAACCACTGTCTGGCGGGAGTGCTTCGCGGTGCGGGAAAGACCACCGTGCCCATGGCAGTCATGCTTTCAAGCTGGTGTCTGCTTCGAATCACCTATATAACCGTGATAGTAAGGATCATTCCCGTGGTTAATGTGATATTCTGGGCATATCCTCTCACATGGTCTGTAAGTGCGGTCATTTTCCTTATCTATTATTTCAAAGCCGATTGGATACACAATTTTGCGAAAGAAGCATAAATTGACTTTTTTTACATAGGAAACATATGATATACTCTTTCTCAGAGAATTTGGGTTCGTTGAGAGGGGGTATATTTTTATGTCTGAGTACAAAGAAAGCAAGGACAACCCGCTCCATAAGGAGTTTGGGGTCTTTAGCAACACAAAGTACGTTCTTAAGAAAATGGCTCAGTATCAGCCGTCTGTATTGTTTCTCATGGCACTGGGCTTCGTCTGTGATTCGATTTTCTCCTATTTCTGGGGAATTTTCGGAAAATACGTAATTGACATCATACAGTCGGAAGAAGGCACTTCTGCAGAGAAGAGTCTGGTATTTTTAATTGTTGTTGCGGGAGTAATCGCTACGGCACTGACCTTCGGTTCATATCTTTCGGGAATGAAGACCTGGTATCGCTACATTAATGTCCGCATGCACATAATCACCGAGCGTGTTGCCAAAGTTTTAAGCCTTAAGTATGAATTGCTTGAAAAACCCGATGTGCTTGACGTGGCAGAGCGGGCGGGCAACGCCGTGGGCGGAAACAATAACGGCGTCGAAGGTATGATGCATCTTCTTGCCGTGCTTGGCGGAGACGGCCTTACCGTGATTGTAACCTTTGTGGCGGTAACCGTGCTCGATCCGAGGCTTATTATTGCCTTGATCGTACTGACCATCATTCAGTATGTTCATTTCCGCCACATCATCAAAATTGATAAAGCAAGGGTCTGGGACCAACTGTCCGGTTCCTGGAGAAGCCGTAATTACATGGAGAGAGTCACCCAGGATTTCGATTACGGCAAGGATATAAGACTCTTTAATCTGACAGGGTTCCTGTCTGCTAAATTCAAGGAAGTATACGCCGTATTTGTGGAAAAGAACGACCTTCACCATAAACTGTGGTTAAGGCACAATCTGATCAGCGCCATTGTGGGGCTGATCATCAAAGGCCTTGTATATGTGGTATTGTATGTTGCAGTTCTTCAAAAGGACATGACGGTAGGTAATTTCACCATGTTCCTTGCTTTTTCCATGGCCTTTGCAAGAGCCCTTATAAATTTCATGGAGCATTTCGGAGACTACAGAAAAGCTTCCCTGGAAACCGACGATTTTCGTTCATTCATCGAACTTGACATGGGAGACGATGAAAAAGACACGATTCCCGTGCCTGAATCCGATTCTTACGAGATCGAGTTTAAGAACGTAAGCTACAGATATCTGAAGGCTGAAAAGGATGCTTTGTCGGGACTGAATTTGAAGATCCGTCCGGGAGAAAAGCTTGCAGTGGTGGGACTTAACGGAGCCGGAAAGACCACCATGATCAAACTTCTGTTAAGGCTTTACGACCCTACGGAGGGAACGATCACCTTAAACGGCATTGATATAAAGAAATTCAAGCGTGACGAATACTACAGGCTCTTTTCTCCTGTATTTCAGGATGTGGAGATATTCGCCTTCCTTATGTCCGAAAACATCGCCATGATGAGCCGAGACAAACTTGACGAAGAAAGAGTTTTGAAGTCTGTCCGTGAAGCGGGATTTGATGAGAAGGTTGAAAGCCTCATAAAAGGCATAGATACGCCGCTTACAAAGATCGTTGAGGACGACGGCGTAGACCTTTCCGGAGGCGAAAAGCAAAAGCTTGCTCTGGCAAGAGCCCTTTACAAGGGCGCCAAGATCGTGGTTCTTGACGAACCCACCGCAGCCCTTGATGCCATGGCGGAGCAGGCTCTTTACGAGCGCTTCGATGAAATGATCGGTAAAAAGTCCGCGGTATACATTTCACACAGGTTGGCTTCCACCAGATTCTGCGATAATATCGCTATGTTCGAAGACGGGCATCTGGTGGAATACGGAAGCCACGAGGAACTTATGGAAAGAAACGGAAAATATGCCGATATGTTTGCGGTTCAGGCTCAGTACTACAAGGAACAGTCTGAAAACGGAGAAAGCGGGGTGATTGTCAATGCGTAAGATCACAGCCGTAATCAAAGTTTTATTCGGAACAGCCGCAAAGAAATATCCCATGTTCTTTGTATTAAAGGTTTTGAGGATGATCATAACCACCCTCATGCCCTTTATTGCCCTGTTCATATCCCCCATGATTGTTGATGAGATCATTGGAGAAAGAAACCTGCAAAAACTTATAATTCTTGCGGCCGTTCTCGTTTTGGGAGAGGCTGTTTGCCAGTTTTTGAACGACTGGTTTACCAATCTTATCAACAGATACAGTACCCGACTTGATAAGCTTTTCAGCCTTGAAATCGGAAGACATGTTATGGAGCTTGACTTCCAGTTAACCGAGGACAAAGAAGCTCTTGAGCAGATTGAAAAAGCACGCACCGGCATGGAATGGTACTCGGGCGGCGTTCATGGTATTTCCGACCAGTTTTTCAAGTTCATCGGAGATCTTTTCAAAGCGGCGGGCTTTATAACAATCATCGCCATGCGTGCGCCGATTCTTTTGCTTGCCATACTGATATACACGGTGGTGAACGCTTTCTTTGTAAGCCGCGTAAACAAGATATCCATAGAAGCCTTCGGAAAGCTTTCCAAACTCAACAGGCTTTTCGGGTACTTCGGCTGGAACATTGTGGATCCGCGGTACGGCAAAGACATAAGACTTTACGATGCCAAGGGCATGATGCTTGACTCCTGGAAGGAAAACTCCAGAAAGAGTAACGAACACTGGAAATGGCAGGGAGATGAAGGCTTTAAATATCAGCTGGCAGGGGGCTTTCTGGGACTTGCAAGGAGCATTTTTGCCTATGCGTATGTAGCCGTTCTTGCCATCAGAAAGGTTATAAGTATCGGAACCTTTACACAGCTTATATCCGCCGAGGGTGGCCTTAATTCATCCGTCGAGGATATGGTATACCGCGTAACAGAACTTGTTAAACGCTGCAATTACGCTTACGAGTACGTAATCTTCATGAATTATCCCGCAGCTCTTACCAAGGGAACGAAACCCATCGAAAAAGCACCTCACGAGATTGAATTCAGGCATGTTTCCTTTGCCTATCCCAAGACCGACCGCAAGGTTTTGGATGACGTGAATATCAAGATAGTACCGGGTGAGCATTTATCCATCGTGGGACTTAACGGAGCGGGAAAAACCACTTTTATCAAGCTTCTTTGCAGACTTTACGATCCTACGGATGGAGAAATTCTCGTAGACGGCGTAAACATCAAGGAATACGACTATCGGCAGTATATGGAACAGTTTGCACCTGTGTTCCAGGATTTCAGGCTTTTTGCTTTTTCACTCAGGGAAAACATTGCCTTTGACAGTAAGGATAAGGATATAGAGAGCCTGACGGACAGAGTGGGGCTCCACGAATTTACGGAGAAACTGAGTAAAGGTGTTGAAACCAATATATTCAAGTTCTTTGACGAAGAAGGTGTTGAGCCTTCCGGAGGAGAACAGCAGAAGATTGCCATAGCGAGAGCCCTTTGCAAGGATGCTCCCGTGGTAATCCTTGATGAGCCTACGGCGGCCTTAGACCCCATTGCTGAGTATGAAATATACAAACAGTTTAATTCGCTGGTTGGAGGAAAGAGTGCTTTCTACATTTCCCACAGACTGTCAAGCTGTCAGTTCTGCGACAAAATAGCGGTATTCTCCGAAGGAAAGATAGCCGAGTACGGAACCCATGCCGATCTTAGCAAGAAAGAAAACGGTATCTATGCCAAGATGTTTGAAGCACAGGCTCAGTACTACAGAGATTGATACGGTCTAGATTTCCTGTATTTTGAAGTAAGTATGATAATGCATGTTATGGGCCGCATACATGGGAATGAACCTGCGGCCGTAGCTTGTAAGAACGGGGTAATCCTGTTCTTCATCCCATCCCGGAGTAAAGCTTTCGCCGGGATTTGAAAGGGTCTTAAGATTGATCCACTCGGTGGAATCGTCCCGGGTAACCATTACAAAAGGCCCGTAAAGAATGCTTGCCACTGCGGAACCGTCAAGAGTATCCGGAGTAACGGTGAGCCTCACACTGTAAGGAAAATGAAGGGTTATCCTGTCTCCCGCCGCAATTTTCACGTCGGGGGACAGGTATCCTCCGGGTCTGTCGGTTTCACAGACCCTTTGTCCGTTCATTGCAATATACATTCCGCTTAAAGCCCAGTCGGGCACTCTGAATTTAAGCTTTCCCTTAAGATTTTCTTTGATCGTCAGTTCTGCAGTCTGGGTTTTATGATCCACATTCATTTTTAAAGCAAAAGGATGCGTCAATTCGGAACTTATGTAGAGATTTACATATACGGTACCGTCATCGGCGATATAGTAGATCGAATCCTGATATTTTACGTGGTTCTCCATGCCGGTACCGTGGCAGCAGGTGAAATCCTCATAGTCGCTGCTGTATTCCCGGGCAGCTCCGGGACCTATGGGAAGCATATATGTTACGCCGTGATGACGGTTCTTTGTAACTACCGGGTTCTGGGAGGCGGCGATCTGGTTTATGAGTCCCCGCTCGTAATAGTCCATAAATGCGGAATTGTCGGGGTCGTAGGAATACAGGCTCCTGGTAAGCTTTAACATGTTGTACATGGCGCAAGTTTCACAGTTCCTGTCGCTGTCTATGTTTCCTGCCAGAATATCGGGCTCTTTAAAAACTTCGCCGCGTCCCACCCCGCCTATGGAGTAGGCATAGTGATTTGAAACGATCTTCCAGAAAGCAAGGGCTATCCTGTAATATTTTATATCGCCGGTGGCCTCGTACTCCCTGAGGGCGCCAATGATCTGGGGTATATGCTGGTTTGCGTGTATTCCGCTTATTGTATCAAGGTTTTTGGACAATCCTTCAAAAACCTTGGGGTTATCAAACATTTTCGCGGTTTCAAGATAGGTTTCTTTGCCGGTAATAAGATAAAGAGTGGAGAGAACTTCGTTCATTCCGCCGTATTCGCCGGCGATATACATGCTCCACATGCGGCTTCTTTGTTCGCTTGTGGTGGCACTCAGTCTGTCGGCTACCCAGTCTCCCAGCAAAGTTGCGGTTTCGAGAGCCTCCGTGTTATCCGCATAAGTGTAGCAGTCAACGAGCCCCGCCAGGATCTTGTGAAGGGTATAGTATGGAGCCCAGATGGTGGCATAGGGGGTAAACTCTTCAAGAAGCGCAAACTGGTCGGGTGGATAGGCTCCAAGGTATCCCTTGCCCCATACTTTAGGGTCCCTGCTCCACAAGCTCTGACTTGCGTTGTCGGGACTGCAGGAAGTTTTAAACTCATGGGCGACACCTTCGGACATGGACTGGAGGGTATGAAGCTCGTGCACCATGTAATCAAGCTTTTCCTTTATTTCGGGGTCCTTTTCGGAAGCATAGGAGAGAGCCAGGGCAGAAAGAAAATGTCCCGTGGAATGGCCTCTCAGTAAGCCTGTGGGTTCATCCCATCCCCCAAGGGGCTTGGCGCCCTTTGTATCTGTGCCGAAAGTGATCTTAAAGTCATATAACATTCTGTCGCTGTCAAGAAGTTTTAAATAGTTAAGGCAGCGTTCTTTGTTCTCCGTAAATATGTTTTTCCCTGAAAGAAGCACGTTATTTAAGACTGCGTGGCTGCCCTTGGGTTTAATGCGGACAGCAGTGCTTTCATTTGTTCTTTCATAGACTATTTTAGCTTTGACGGTTCTGCCGCTGCCTGAAATATTGCCGGTAAGTTCGGTTATTTTTGAAGCCCCCGAGAAATCTTTGACATCAAGTTCCGGCCAGGAAACGTTTCTGTAATCGAAACATCCGTCGGATAATCCGATCTTGACCCTTGAAGGAAGCAAAGGAAGGCTGCCTTCGGGAATCGAAACTTCAATGTCTTCCGCGAATATGACCGAAATTTCATCCCGGGTCGCGGGAACAATAAAAGTAAAATCCCTGCTTTCGGTTACCGAATCAAGGGTGGCGGACACATGTAACCGAACGGTAACATCATTAACGGGAAGGCTTTCCGAACAGACGGGTCTCTTTACGGCACCCGAAATATCCAGAACTTCAGGATCGGAACTTGTGTATGATAAAGCTGCCCCGCAGGGTAGTTTTTTCGGAAAGCTTACGCCCGATACAAGGGGGGTTGCGGCAATAGTCAGATCTTTAAGTTCTTTTTTAAGAATATCGGAAACCGTGGGGAGTGGCTTTACCGTAACGGAATAATCAAAGGCCTGTGTGACGGCTCCGTAACCTGCGGTCAGGGTAAGGGTAATGTCTCTCGGAGCACTTCCCGCTGCGGGCCTGGTTACCTTTCCTTTGCATGAAATAACGGAACTGTCCGATGAAGACCAGGTAAAGGTCGTTCCGTACATGCCTGTTAAGGGAAGCGTAATATCCGAATCTACTGTAAGATTTGAAAGATATTCAAGGCTTTTGACATCGATTTCGATGCGTTTTTCATCGGTGACCGAAAAGAAAGAGGAGATTTCTTTTGACGAAAGGACGCCCGAATGGAGCGTTACGGAAGAAATGTCCGCGGAAAGTGATTCATAGGTAAAGGGACCGTATCCGATGAAGCTTTCGCCGCTTTCACTGACCTTTAAGCAGGGAACTTTTTTCTGGGTAAAAGTTGCTTTTTCCATTCCGTTTATGAAAAGCGTTATCCTGTTTTCGTTAAGGGATGTGTCAAAGGCGGCACAAAGACTGTACCATTCGCCCGTGTTTAAGTTTACGGGAGCGGAAAAGACGGCCTGGCTTAAGCCTCCGGCGGTTACAGCCGCAAGACAGTCAAAGCCTTTTTCGGCAGGTTCGATAAGGACGGTAAAGACCCGGTCGGTACCTATGGAAAAAAGAGTAAGGCGTTCTTTGCACTGCGCACATTTAAAAACCAGGGACACGGTGCAGGAGTCGGATCCTTTGAGAACGCCGTTGGGAAGCTGGATGTAGCCTCCGTCCCTTCCGCCCGGAAGGCAGAGTACATTAGTCTCTTTGCCGAAGACCGTTTCTTTTGAGACGGTGGCGCCGCCTTTGTCGAAATTTCTTATGACGCCGGCCTGACCTTTGCCGGATCCGTCGGCGATTATGGTGCTGTTTACCTGTGAAAAGTCGTAGTCGAGAATCTGCTCGCGAAATGACATTTGAAGTTCCCCCGAGGTGCAAGTTTTTGTAACCCCGTCATATCCTAAATCGGCTCCGCCGATATGACGGGTCTGCGTACACATTTATAAAAAAATGTGTACGATGGTTAAAGGTTTAAATATTTACAAACCTGTTTAGCCACATTCTATCTATGCCGGAGGGAAAAATCAATACTTACTTTTGTCAAAATGTCAAAAATACCGATTGACAGATAAAAGACTTGTCTCTATAATTGGTAAATGTAGACAACAGATTCACCAAAATCATCGAAAAACTGTAAACTATTTTTTTTACCCAGTTAGTGAAAGGTTTAACCACATGACACTCAAAGAGATTGCAAAGATCGCAGGGGTTTCGATAGCGACAGTTTCTTATGCTTTGAACGATTCAGACAAGGTCAGTGAGGCGGTTAAGGAAAAGATCCTTAAGATAGCCGCCGAGGCCAACTATAAGCCCGACAAAAGAGCCCAGGCTTTGAGAACGGGACGTGCCAAGCTTATAGGGATTCTTACAGAAGACATTTCCTTTGTTTTTACCGCAAGTATCATCCAGGGAATATATAAATTTGCGGAAGAGAACAATTATCACGTACTTTTAAGCGATACCCGCCTTAAAGAAAAGGTCGGCAAACATTATGAGGACACGGCGAAATATAAAGACGACATCAACCAAAAGCTTGAATTTTTGCTCGGTTACCATGTGGACGGAATAATCTATATAGGGAGCCACGACCGTGATATTTCGGGAATCGTGAAAACCGACAAACCCATAGTCTATACCTATTGCTTTACCGATTCCGACAGTGACTACATGATCCTTTACGACAATACCAAATGCGCTTATGAGGTCACCGACAGACTGATAAAGAAGGGCCACAGAAAGATCGGACTCATCAGAGGCCCCGAGGCGTCCTTCCCTTCAAACGAGCGTTTTATGGGATACCAGATGGCGCTGATGGATTCAAGGATTCCGCTTAACCTTTCTTACGTAAAGACCGGTGAGTGGAGTTTCGAACGGGGATATGAGGCGGCCATGGAACTTCTTAAGCAGGAGGACCGTCCCACCGCAATCTTCGCACTTAACGACTATATGGCCCTCGGAGCTTTGGAAGCGGCCGAAAAGTGCGGGATAAAGGTTCCCGAAGAACTTTCGGTAGTGGGCTTTGATAACACCGACATGTGCAATGTGGTCCGCCCGAGGCTCTCATCCGTTTCTTTGCCCGTAGAAGAGATGGGCTACCTTTCGGCCAAGATGGTCCACGACATCTGCACCTGTCCGGAGGAAATAAAGAGCAGAAAGATCACCCTCCCCTGCAGTGTGGTTGCCAGGGGTTCCGTGGCGGAGGGCAGGGAGTGATCGAACAATCATGATACG
>JAEEGK010013305.1_pt1 | contig 18557 bp, 6 predicted proteins | sample 8958771 | NCBI WGS metagenome assembly JAEEGK01 (sample SAMN16246547, study PRJNA631951) | gut metagenome | biome: gut microbiome; feature: rumen; material: SC-attached | host: Bos | place: Iran: Karaj | collected 2018-10
CCCAAATTTATAATTAATATCATTTTTATTTTAATATTTACTATTAATTTTTATAAATAAAAATTAAATAAATTTATTTATATTTAATTTATTATAATAATTAATAACATAAAATAAAAACATAATTTATTTTTTCATTTTTAATATAATAAAAGATTAAAAATTTTTATATAAAAAATGGAAGAAAATTCCACAAAAGAAACAATTCTTTCATTAATTCAAAATCTATTAAAAGTTAATATTGGTTCAGAAATATTTACATACAAAGAATTTCAAGAATTTTTAAATTCCGATCGAATTCCTTATTTAAAAATTTCTTATCTTCCTTCATCAAATCAATTAATTTTAATCACATCATCAACAAACAAGCAAATAAATGAACATGATTTAACATTAACATTTTATAAAATAAATAATAATTTATCATTTAATAATTTTTTTTCAAACACAAACATAACTTTCACTCAAGATTCTTTTTCTAATTTATTAAACAGCGAAATTGATGCTAATATTATAAACAATTTAAAAAACAACAAAAATCGAGCGACTATTATTTCATACATTGAAAATTTCAAAGATCAAATTGCGAGTATAGAAAAAAAAATTCGAAATGAAAAGATTTTTTCTAATGAATTATCAGAAGATAATTATTCAATAATAAATTCTCCTTCAGAAGAAATTGATTTTTGGAAAATTAATCAAAGTAAAAATCCAAATGACATTAGAATAAATAATATTTTAGATATTTATCAAAAAATCGAAAAATTTTTTTTACCTTCTTATGAAATTATTCCTGAAAAATGTGCAGAAATTTTCCCTCAAATTATTGGATGTGTTGAAGATCTCGTAAGTAAAATTGTGCCGAAAATGTCGATTTTGAGATTGAAACATTTTTTGATTTTAAGTTTAGATTATTTAAGCAATCAAATTTCAAATAAATTAAATGAATTAAAAAACGAAAATTCTAAAGAAAGTGTTTTAAAATTAATAGAAATTCAAAAAGGTTTAAATTTTACTAAAGAAAGAATTCGAATGATAAATGGACTTTATTTTCGTGATGCGCCGATTATTTTAGAAAATAATTTATTTATGAAATTAGATAAAAAAGTTCATGAATTAATTCAAATCAAACAAATTTTTAATGAAGTTCAAAAAATCATTCCGGATTTTGATTCAAATAAATTTATTAGCGAAGAAAATTCAAATGAAGATATTTTAAAATTACTCGATAATAATTTAGATAAATCTTCAAATGAAATTATTAATAAATTAAACAACGATGTTTTTGACACAGGAAATCATGTAATTATGGTTTTAAGAGATATGAATCATTGGAAAGGAATTTTAAATCGAAGTAAATTTCAAACATTAACATATGAAAAAAGATTCGATGTTCTCAAAAATTTAAATTCATATTTAAAAGAATTATACGAAATTTATAAAAATAAACAACAATCAGGAAATGATTATTTAAACGAAGAAGATGGCGATGAAAAAATCAATGAAAAAAACATCGTCGGAGTTACAAAAAAAATTAGTATTATTATTAGTGCACATATGCTCAAACAAAAATGCATCAATTGCAAAAAACTTTCACAAAATGTTTTAAATGACATTAATGAATATAAAAATTTCGAAAAAAATGTTGATAATTTAATAAACGAAATTAACATTTTCATTGAAGATAATTTAAATGAATGGAACAATAGTTATAATTCACTTCAAAATGAACTTCCGAAATTAGGCAGCGACATTGTAGAAATAGATAAAAAAACAGGATTTTTAAAAGTAAATTTTTCTGAGAAATTATTTAATTTAATTCAAGATGTTCGATTATTAACTGAATTAGGCTATCATCAAAAAATTGATAAGAATCTTTTTAATATTAACAACGAAGGAAAAAAAATTCTCAAAGACGCAATTTCACTCAAACAAATTTCTAATTTTTATAATAGTCTCAGTAGCCAAGTAATTCCAAGTCAAAAACCAATGTTAGTAAAATGTGCAAAAGAATTTGAAATGAATTTAACAGTTGCTACAAAAAAATTCAAAAGCGAAAATTCAAATCTCGATCTTGAAAATTATGTTAATTTAATTCAATCAGCTGCGAATAATTTAACAAATGAAATTCGAAAACTGAAAAAATCACATTCGAATATTTTAGATTTGTTATGTCAACTTTTTAATTATGATTTAATTAGTAATAAATTCAAATGGAAAGAAATTCTAACACGCGCAAGAGACATTTTCGATGAAGTTGCGAATAATTATAAAAATGAGCCGAATTTATTAAATGATTGGCGAAATCATTGGAATTTTCAATTGTATAAAATATTAAAAATTCAATATAGCATTTCATTAGAAAAATTTTATTCTTTTGTTACTGAAGTTCCTTGTGAATTTGTTATTCAACATCGAAGTTTGAATTTAAATCCTGCGATTGAAGACATTAAAAAAAGTATTTTTAGAGAAATTGAAAAATTCTTAGAAATTCCAAATTCAATTAGAAATTTCAAAGACGATGAAAATTCTTATTATCACACGATTGTTGAAGAAAATTCAGGAAATATTAAACATTTATATGAAAAATTAAATAATGCCATTGAAGAACTTAATAATTTGAAAATAAAATTAAGCGAAATTGTTGGATTGAGTTATTTAGATTTTGAATCGTTTATTGAAAAAAATTTTACTTCAACTGAAGATTGGAAATACAATTATGAAATTATTAGAAATAAAAGAAAAGAAATTGAAAAATTAGATGATATTATTAAAATCGATTGTTTTAAAATTAATATTACAAATTATAAAATTTTCGTTAGCGACGCGTTTGAAAAAATTTTCGATACTTTAGGATCAACTTTAAAAGAACATTTAGCAAAAACAATGAGAAACATTGATGAATTTGTAAAAGATTCAATGGAAAAAATGAATAAAAAAGCGAATAATTTACAAGAAATTTTAGAATTCAAAAAAAATTTCGTAGAACTTTCCAAAAAAAAATTCGAATACAAAAAAAACTGCGATGAATGTGAAAAAATGAATCATTTACTTATTCAATTAACAGGACAATCAGTAAATTTAAGTAATTTAAACAATCGTTGGAATAATTTTGATGTTATGTTAGGCGGATTTAGTGACATGTTAGAAGAACAAAAACAACAATTGAAAATAGAACAAAACAAAAAAATAAATAATATTATTAATAATTTAGATAAATTTCACTCAAAATTTACTGCTGTAATTCCAGCTGATAATTACATGCCCGATAAAAACACAGACATTAAACAAATGGCAAAAGATATAAAAAACGTTTATAATGAATGGGACGAAATTGATAAAGAAATTTCAGATATAATTGAAGAAATGAATAATTTTGAAATTCCAGTTGAAAATGATTTGACGAAATTTAATAACATTAAAAACGAAGTTATTAAAAATAAACAAAAATGGGGAGTTTTATTTGAATTCAATGATGAAATTGATAATATGAGTAATGAAGAATGGCTTGGAATTAGACATAAAGCGTTTGGAATGATGCAAGATTTTGTATTAAATTGGAACAGTAAAATTAAAAAAATGGAAAAAAATTTTATTTATTTTCATATTAATAAACAATTAAATGAATATAAACAATCTCTTCCTGTTTATAAATATTTAATCGGAGACAATTTCGAACGCGATCATTGGAAAAGTTTATTTAATATGTTAAAATTCGATAATAAAATAACAAAAGAAAATTTAAAATTTGGAAATTTCATAGAAAAAAACGAAGAATTAGTAAAAAAACAAAATGAAATTAAAGATTTATATCAACGAGCGCAAGGAGAAATTTTAATAAGAAACGCAATGTCTGAATTAGCAGCGTGGTTTGAAACAGCAGAATTTCATTTCACTGAAAATGTTAATCAAAACACTCAAAGAAAAACGCCTTTAATAAAAGATTGGAAAGAATTAATGAGCGACATTAGTGATAAACAAGCTTTGTTAGTTTCAGTAAAAACAAGCGAATATTTTAGTAGATTCGAAGATCAAATTCAACAATACGAAAATAAATTCTCGAATTTAGAAAATTGGTTGACTGATTTGAATTTAATTCAAAGAAAATGGGTTTATTTAGAACCGATTTTCAGCAGAGGCGCTTTACCAAAAGAGCAAAGTCGATTTAAAAGAATAGATGATGAATTTAGAAATATCGTAATAATGTTAAATCAAAATTTAAAAGTTACAAGTATTTTTCAAATCATCGGAATTCAAAATACATTGAATATGTTAATAGATCAATTAGAAAAATGTCAAAAAGCATTGAATGATTTTTTAGAAGACAAAAGAAACAAATTCGCGAGATTGTATTTCATCGGAGATGATGATTTATTAGAGTTTTTAGCTAATTCTAAAGACAAAGGTGTAATAAAAAATAATTTAAGAAAATTGTATCAAGGAATCGTTGGTTTAAATTTCGAAAACGATAATAATATTAATGAAATGTTGAGTGGAATTAATGAAATTGTAAAACTTAATAAAAATGTCACAGTCGGAGATGAATTAGAAAGTTGGTTGAATGATTTAACTAACGAAATGAGAAGAACGTTACATAATCATTTAAATAAAGCTGTTAATGATTATATTAAAAAAAATAACGATTTTACTTTTCTTGATTTTTATTGTAGTCAAATTTGTGCTTTGATAGAAATGATTAAATTTAATTATTCAGCAATTTCTTGCATAAAAAAAGGCAATTTAAATAACCTTTTTGAACAAACAAAAAACACAATCGAAGGACTTTCAGTAATTCAAGCAAAAAGTGGTTCAAACAACGTAAAATTATTCAAAATCAAAAATTTAATGTTAGATTTAATTCACAATCGCGAAGTTAGTTCAAAATTAATATCAAATTCAGTTCAAGATCCATTCGATTGGACATGGTTCAGTCAATTAAAATATTCCTTCGACAACAATAAAAACTTCATCGTTAGCATGTGCGACGGAGATTTCACATACACATTCGAATATCAAGGAGCTGGTCAAAAATTAGTACACACTCCATTAACAGATAAATGCTACTTAACATTAACTCAGGCATTGAGACTCGGCTACGGAGGAAATCCTTATGGTCCAGCAGGAACTGGAAAGACAGAATCCGTAAAAGCTTTAGGACAGGCGTTTGGAAGACAAGTTCTGGTGTTTAATTGCGATGAAGGAATTGATTTTAAAGCAATGGGAAGAATTTTCATAGGTCTTACTAAATCAGGTGCTTGGGGATGTTTTGATGAATTCAATAGATTGTTAGAAGAACAATTATCAGCCATTTCAATACAAATTCAAATTATTCAATTTGCGCTTAAAAATCGAATCGATTCTATTTCGCTTCTTAATCAAAATGTCAATGTCGATTTTAATTCCTGTATTTATGTTACAATGAATCCCGCTAGTAAAGGTTATGGAGGTCGTAGTAAACTACCTGATAATTTAAAAATATTATTCAGACCAGTTGCAATGTCAGTTCCTGATAATTTACAAATAGCTCAAACATTATTATACGCAGAAGGATTTAAAAACGGAGAAATTCTTTCAAAAAAAGTCACAACTTTATTCACATTATGCAAACAAGGACTTTCATATCAACAACATTACGATTGGGGTTTAAGAGCATTAAAAACGATATTAACAGTCGCAAGTCAACAGATACAAAATTACTTAAACGAAGGAAAAGTCGCATCATATGAAGAAGAAACATCAATATTAATAAAAGCAATTCGAATCAATGTTTTGAGTAAATTAACATTTTCCGATTCGCAAATATTCAACCTTTTAATTCGAGACGTTTTTCCAAACATCGACATGTCAGATATAATCTACGAAAACCTCAACAAAGCTTTAATGGAAAGTTACAAATCATTAAACTACGAATTCATCGAAAGTCAATTTAAAAAAGTGGTTCAATTCTACGAAGCATGTCGTCAAAGAATGGGAGTAGTAATAGTAGGTCCATCCGGTTGTGGAAAGAGTGCGATATGGAAACTATTGCAGGATGCTTTTATAAAAATGAACCAAAAAATCGTTATTCATATTATTAATCCTAAAGCAATGAGCCGTAAATTGTTGTTAGGATATATGAATCATGACACTGGAGAATATACTTACGGAGTTCTTACAAAATGTGCGAGAGAAGTTGAAAAAGAAAGTACTGATACTAAATGTTGGATTATATGCGATGGTGATGTTGATCCTGAATGGATTGAAGCGTTGAATAGTGTTTTGGATGATAATAGATTGCTTACTATGCAGAATGGAGAGAGAATTAATTTTGGAAATAATGTTAATTTTATTTTCGAAACTGATAGTTTAAAATTCGCGAGTCCAGCGACTGTTTCGAGAATGGGAATTATTTATATGAATCAAGAAGATTTGGATATTAAAAGTATTTATAACAGTTGGATATCAAAAACATTAAAAGAAAATGGCGATGTTATTAAAACATGGTTCGATAATTTTTTTATGGAAATTTATATGCAATATAAAGAAAATTATCATTTAATGTTAAACACAACAAATTATGGTTCAATTCAGAATTTTTTAAGTATTTTTAATCACATTTTCAAAGACAACAAAATCGACCCAAAAAACATTGGAAAATCCGCCTTCGCAGATAGTATAATAAAAGGATTAGGCGGAAATTTAGAAAATGAATCTCACAGAAAATTCGCCAACAACGTTTATCAAATCACAGGCGAACGTCCTTCAAACATTCAAAACGGACTTGATGTTTATTACGACATTCCCAGTTCGAATTTACTCGATTTTGAATTCGAAGGACTTTCAGATGAAATCGAAATAAAAAACTTTTTACATAAACATCCTATTGTAAAAACCACAAACACAAAAATGAATTTAAGTATAATCAACATTTGGCTAGAAAATAATGAACCTTTTATTGTAGTTGGTCCAGAAGGCGCAGGAAAAAGTTTGTTAATAAATTATTCAATAAGCAAACTTCGTTCATGTGACATAACAACATTAAATTGCACATCTCAAACGAATTCAACAAACATTATTCAAAAACTTCTACAAAGTTGCACAATGTCAAACACATCGAGAGGAAAATGTTTGCGTCCGAAAGATTCGCAGAAATTAATTTTGTATTTAAAAGACATTAATTTACCTAAACCTGATAAATATAATACTATTCAATTAATAAGTTTTTTACAAAATATTGTTGCTTATCAAGGTTTTTATGATGAAAACTTAGAATTTGTTTATTTAGAACGTATTCAAATCATTGCGTCGATGAATCCTTCAAGCACAATAGGAAGATTTGAAATAACAACGAGATTCACAGGAAATGTTCGTATGTTATTTTTAGATTATCCTAACAATGAAGATTTAATTAAAATTTATGATGAATATTTGAAAAAAATCCTTAGTGAAGAATCATTAGGAAAAAAAACTGAATATTCAAAATATTTAGCTCAATGTAGCATTAATTTGTATAATAATGTTAAAAAAAATTTCACTTTCGATCAATATCCACATTACATTTTTACGCCGAGAGATGTTTCAAATTGGTTGATTGGATTATTGCGATATGAATGCAAAAACGATGATGAATTATTATGTGCATGGTCGTATGAATCAATGCGAATTTTCAGAGATAAAATTGTAGGAAACAACAGTAAAAAAACATATGATAATTTTTTAAATTCAGAAATAACAAAACTTTCTTCAGTTTTTAAATTAAAAGAAAAAATTGATATTTCAATGTTAAATTCAATATTATTTTCCAGTTTGGATAATGATAATAATTTACTCACTCCAATCAAACAAGAAGAATACAAAGAAATTCTCCAAAAAGGTCAAATGATTTATGAAAGAGACAATGATGATTTACACATGACATATTTCGAAGAAAATTATCAAAATTGTAAAATTATCGATAGAATTATCACAAAAGATTTTAATAATTTACTTTTAATCGGTTCATACGCAGTTGGAAGAAAAAAAAGCATTCGCGTGACAAGTTCAGCAAAACATTATGAGCAGTTTACAATAAGTTTAACTAAAGATTTTAACATTAAAGATTTTAAAAAAAATATCAAAGATCTTTTTAATATAGTCGCTACTGAAGGACATACAACTGTTTTTATAATTGAAATGCATCATATTGTAAATCCAATTTTTATGGAATATATTAATAGTCTTTTATGTTCTGGCGAAGTTCCGAGTTTGTTTACAAAAGATGAGCAAGAAACTTTTTTAAGTTCTGTTATGCCTGAATTTAAAGAACAAAATGAATTTCGAACGGTTTATGATTTTTTTACAAATAAAATTAAAAAAAATCTTAAAATTTGTATTTTATTAGATTATGATAATAAAGATTTCAATCAAATTATTCTTAATAATCCCGCTTTAGTTACTTATTGTAATGTTGTTTGGTTTAATGAAACAAGTTCGTTCAGTCAAAAACAATTGATTTTACAAGAATTAAAATCGTCGTTTGAAATGCTTTTGAGAAATAAAATTATTAATAAAGATGAAATTAAAAGTTTAATGAAAAGTTTCAATGACATTTATGAAATTTGCAAACAGGAAAATATTATTACAACAAATGGAAAATTTTTACAATTTATTAATGTATTTAAAAATTTAATAAATGAAAAACTTTCAAATTCTTCTTCGCAACAAAATCATCTTCAAAACGGTTTGAATAAATTAGAAGAAGCAGAAAAATTCGTAGAAACTTTAAAAGAAAAATCCAACAACCAAAAAATCGAAATAGAAAACAAACAAAAAGAAGCAAAACAATCATTAAATCAAATCACAGAAGCAATGTCAATATCAAAACAAAAAAAAGATCAATTGAACATTTTAAACGCAGAAATTCAAGAAAATAGAAAAAAAGTAGAAGCTCATAAATCAGAAGTTGAAGAGCAATTAAAAGATGTTATGCCTGAAGTTGAAAAAGCACAAAATTTAGTAAAAAAAATCGATTCAGGCGCTTTAGCTGAAATCACAATTTATTTCAGAAAACCAATTTTACCTCAAGAAGTTTATTACATTTTAAAAGCAATGCTTCAATTAATAGGCCACAATGATTTAAGCGAATATCAAATTAAACAAACTTTTAATTATAAATCAATTTTAAGTCTACAAAATTTCAATATAAAAAATTTATCCGTTGAAAACGCGGATAAAGTAAAAAAATATGTTATGAATAATCAAAATTGCTTCAATAAACAAAATGTTGAAAGAATTAATCTTAATTTAGCGAAAATTTCCGAATTTGTAAAAGCTGTGTTAAAATTTTATGATGTTAAACTGAAAATTCGTCCTTTAGAACAGGCTTTAATCGACGCGGAAAATAAATTAAATCAATCGCAAAAAATCGTCGATAAAAACACAAACGAAATTAAACAAATCGAAATTAAAGTTAAAGAATATGAAGAAAAATATGCGAAATTAACAGGAGAAGCTGAAGTTTTGAAAATAGAAATGAACAAAACAACAGATTTATTAACAAAAGCAGTTAGTTTATTAGGAAAATTAACAGGCGAAAAAAATCGATGGGCAGCTCAAATCGAAGAACTAAAAATTAACAACGAAATGATTCCATACAACACAATTTTATCAAGCGCATTTATTACATTTTTAGGTTATTACAACGAATCAATTCGAGAAAAATTATACAAAAAATGGCTAAAAATTCTTGATTTTAAATCACATAAAAACAACACAGTAAATTTAATAAATTTCTTATTAAACGAATCAGATATTCTTAAATTAAAATTCAATGGTCTTCCTACTGATACTTTATCAATGGAAAACGCATTGATTATTAACAATAGTGTTAAAACTGTTTTTATTATCGATCCAGTAACAAAAGCAACCGAATGGTTTAAAAAAAACATTCAATCAAAAACGAATCAATTTGACATTGTTAGTTTACATGATAATAAATTATTAACAAACATTGAATTAGCAATTCGTTTTGGTAAAACTCTTATTATAAACGATGTTGATCAAATTGAGCCATTTTTAGTTCCTTTGATTAGAAATGAAAAATTCAAACGAGGTCCAACGAATGTTTTAAAATTAGGTGAAAAAATAATAGAAATTCATGAAAAATTTAAATTATTTTTAGTTACGAGAGATTCGAGCATTGAAATTTCTAATAATGTTCTTGCAAGTATTTCCGTTGTTAATTTCACTGTTACTAGAAGTGGATTAGAAAGTATTTTATTAGGATTGACTATTGATATTGAACAACCTGAATTAGAAAAACAAAAAAATAAACTTTTAGAAGAACAAGATCAAATTAAATTGCAATTAAGTGAAATCGAAAAAAAACTTCTCGAAGAACTTATTCATTTAGAAGGAAATTTACTTGAAAATAAACAATTAATTGATAGTTTGGAACAATCAAAAGAAAAATCTATTCAATCCGAAGAAATTCTTAAAAAAAGTTTGGAACAATCAAATGAAATCGAAGATAAAAGAAATAAATATAAAAATTTAAGTCAACTTGCAACTACAATTTACATTTTATTACAAGATTTATATAAAATAAATCCAATGTATCAATTTAGTTTAGATAATTTCATGAATTTATTCAAAAACACAATTCAAACCGAAAGCGAAAAAAATTTCAACGACATTAATTCAAAATTAAACGATTATGAAAATTCCCTAATTAAAAATAGTTTCATTTATTATAGTCGATCTTTATTTAAAAGTGATTTATTAGTTTTTGGCCTATTTTATATAAAAACAATCTTCGGAAATAACGAAAATAAATCATATTGGGATTTTCTTTTAGGCAACATTGATACATCAAAATCACACACTCAAGCACCGAAATTTTTAGCAGAAGATAGAAAAAATTTATTTTCAGCTTTAAAAAACATTTTCCCTGAATTAGCTAATTTAATATCAAATTCTGAAAATTGGTACAAATCAAGCAAACCCGAAGAACAATTCGATTCTTTAAATGGAAACACAAACAATTTAAAAGAATTAGATAAATTAATTCTAATTCAAGTCACTAGACCTGATCGATTAGAATCCGCATTGAAAAATTTCATATGCAATTCACTTAAATTAGAATCATTAGTTCCACCACAATTATCAATGAATAATTATTTAGAAATCAACCCTAATAATTCAATTCCAATAATGTTTCTTACAACTTTAGGCTCAGATCCTTCAAAAGATTTAGAAGAACTTGCAATTAAAAACGTAGGTCGAGAAAATTATATCGAAATTCCAATGGGGGCGGGTGATACTGAAAGCATAATAGAAAAATTAAAAGACGCAAATGAAAATGGAAAGTGGATAACATTAAAAAATATTCATTTAGCTGTAAGTTGGTTACCAACATTAGAAAAAGAAATAAAATCACTCACAAATGTCAATGAAAAATTTAGATTATTTTTAACGAGTGAAACACATAATAAAATGAGCCCAATTTTATTACAAAGTTGTATTAAATACACATATGAAACTCCGCCAGGTGTAAAAAAAAATATGGAAAGAATCTATCAACAATGGCAAGTTGATTTATTACCAAACATAAATAATGAAAGAATAATGCAAAGTTTATTTGCTTTAGCTTTTATTCATGCAATTCTTCAAGAAAGAAGAACTTACATTCCTCAAGGTTGGAGTAAATTTTATGAATTTTCTTATAGCGATTTAAAAGTCAGTACGGAAATTATTATAGAATATTTAAATAAAGATGATAATAACGAAAGTGTTTGGAAAAACATAAAAGGTTTAATAAAAGGAACATTTTATGGTGGAAGAATTGATAACGATTTTGATTTTAATGTTATGTCAACTTATATAGATGAAATATTAAATAAAAATGTTTTATACAATTCAGGAAATAATATTTTAAATAATAATAATGTTCCTATAATTTTATCAAACAATTCTAATGATTACATAGAAATTATCAAAAATTTACCAGAAAATGACAATCCTTTAATGTTTGGTTTGCCATTGAATGTGGATCGTTCAGTTCAAAGATACGTGAGCACACAAGTTCTTAATAAATTAAATAGCATTTATAGTATAAGTTCTGATATGAAAAAATTCGATAAAGAAATTTATGCTGAAAAACTTGCACCTTTATTAAACATGTGGAAATCAATTTTCCAACAAGATTTAATCGATTCAATAAAATCTCAAAGTAATAGAATAAAAAGCAAAGATCCAATTACATTATTTATTAAATCAGAATCAAATCAAATTTGTGATTTAGGATTGAAAGTTCAGAATAATTTAAATGATATTAATTTAGCTTTAACTGGACATGCTTTAATTACTAGTCAAGTAATAAATAATTGTCAAAATTTATTGCAAAATATTGTTCCTGAAGAATGGAGCAATATTTGGGATGGACCTGAAATTCCAACGAATTATTTAAAAAGTTTGGGAAAAAAATTAAATGGTCTTAATAAATATATTAATGGAGTTAAAAATGGTGATTTATTAAGTAATACTGAAATTAATCTTAGCGAATTTTTACATCCCGAAGCGTTTATTAATGCTCTTAGACAAAAATCAGCAAGAGAAATGAAAGTTCCTATTGATGAATTAGAAATTATATGTGAATTTAATGAAATTAATGGAGTAGTTGCTAAAATTAATGGAATATTTTTACAAGGAGCGGATTTTGATGGGAAGAAATTAATTGATATTAAAGGAAATCAAAGTGAAATTGTTAATATGCCTATTTGTTATTTTAAGTTTGTTAAAAATAAAAGTAAAAATAAAAATGAAATTGAAATTCCTTTGTATGAAAATTTATTTAGAGAACATTTTATTTGTCAATTGGGATTGCAATTCAGCGGAAATTTACAATCTACAATTTTAAAAGGAATTGCATTATGTTTAGATCAATAAAAATAATTATTATTATTATTAAATTAATATTTTAATAAATTAAAATAAAATAATAATAAATATAACTTAAAAATCAATGGAAAGAAAAACTATAGTTATAAAATCTGATTTAGACAAAGCAAGAGATGAATTTATGAGAGCAAATGCAAATATTTTTTATAAATTAACTTCTCAAGAAATTGGAAGCAGAGTCAATGAAGCTCCAGACGAAGTTAGACATACTTCTGATGGAAGTTTTACTAGACATTTAGCTGCTGCTGGAATGTATAGATTTAGTGGATTAAATACTACTGCTGATAAAGAAAGAGTCATTGATGGTTCTAAAGATTGGATGCTTAATTTATAAGAAATTTAGTTTGATTTTCAATATTTTAAAATATTTTTATTTATATAAATGAAATTTAATTATTATTTTATTTTTTTATAAAATTTTTATTTTATTTTCTAATTTTATTTAAATGATGAATTTAATTTAATATTTTAATTGAAAAAAATTTTAATTCAAGATTAAAAATAATAATTTTTTATTTGAAAAATAAATAAAAAATAAAAATTTTATTTAAATTTATTCATTAATTCAAATTATTTATAAATAAAAATTAATTAAAAATAAATTCAAATTTATTTAAATTATATTTAATTATCATTCTAAAATTCCCTCCAAATTTCATCCAAAACTAAACATAAAATTAAATAATAAAAATCCCAAAAATCAAATTAATTTCATTTATAAACATTAAAACAAACCGAAAAATCAAAAAAAAAAACAAAAATTAAACAAAAATTGGAAAATAGAAAAAATAAAATAAAAATTAAATAAATAAATAAAATTAAAAAAATACCAAATAGAAAAAAAAATAAATATTTATACCTCCAAATTAATATTTAATTTTATAATTAAATATGCAACAATCAAACAATTCAGGCGAGCCAATCGCAACATTTAAATTAGTTTTATGCGGAGATGGAGGAACAGGTAAAACAACATTTGTAAAGCGTCATTTAACCGGAGAATTTGAAAAAAAATACATAGCAACAATCGGAGCAGAAGTTCATCCAATGGATTTTTTTACTAGTCGAGGAAAAATTAGATTCGTAGTTTGGGATACAGCTGGTCAAGAAAAATTAAGTCAATTAAGAGACGGATATTACATAGGAGCTAATTGCGCAATTTTAATGTTCGATGTTTGTTCAAGAATCACTTATAAAAACATTGCAAAATGGTACAAAGATGTTACTAGAGTTTGTGAAAATATTCCTATTGTTTTAGTTGGTAATAAAGTTGATGTTGCTGATAGAAAAGTTAAAGCTAGACATATTTTATTCCCCAGAAAACATGGAATTCAATATTATGATGTTTCAGCTAAATCTAATTATCAATTTGAAAAACCTTTCTTATGGCTTTTGAGAAAATTAACTAATGATCCTAATTTAACTCTTGTTGAAGCTCCTGCTTTACAACCTGAAGAAATTAATATGACTAAAGAACAAATTGCTGATTTGGAAAAACAAAGAATAGAAGCTGAAAATAATCCTATTGAAGATAATGATGAAGATATTTAATAAATTATATTTAAATATATGTTTATTTTTATACACTTAATTAATATTATAAATGAATATATGTTTATTTTATTCGTTTTGGAACTTTTTCCTTTTTTTTATTTTTTTTAATAATTTTTTTAAGATAAATTAAATTAAAAATAAGAATTACAAATAAAAATTATTTTTAATTTAAATATAAATTATTTAAATATAAATAAACAAAATTTAAAATAATATTAATAATAATAATAGACTAAATATTATTAAATAAAATAATAATATATATATTTATTTATTTAAATAAAACATTATATAAAAATAAATATAAAAATAAAGATGTATGGATATGGTCAAGGAGTAGGAGGTTATCCACAACAACCAGGTGTGGGAGGATATCCACAACAACCAGGAGGATACCCAATGCAACAACAAGGAGGTGTTGGAGGATATCCAATGCAACAACAAGGAGGTATTGGAGGTTATCCAATGCAACAACCTGGAATGGGAGGTTATCAAATGCAACAACCACAAGGAATGTCTCAACAAGGAGGATATAACATGCAAGTTGGTTCAGGATATGGTAACCAACCAAATCAAGCTCAAATGGCAGGAGGATATGGTATGCAACAACAACCATATGGAATGCAACAACCAGGAGGATTTGGAATGCAACCTGGTTATAATCCAATGATGCCTGGTTCCTCTAATCCAAGTACTCAACCTATTATGACTGGTCAAATGGCTATGGGAGGAATGCCTAATAATATTCAAACTGGAGGAGCTGGTGGATATGGAGTGATGGGTTCATATAACTGTGAAAATGATTGTGCCACTCTTAAAAAAGCAATGAAAGGTATTGGAACAGATGAAAAATTAATAATTAATGTTCTCGCAAATCGTACATCTCAACAAAGAGTAGAAATAAAAAATAAATACAAAGCTTTATTTGGAAAAGATTTAATAAAGGAATTAAAAAGCGAATTAAGTGGTTCATTCGAAGACGCAATAGTCGCAATGATGTATAGCCAAGTTGAATATGATGCATATATGTTATACAAAGCAATGGATAGAATAGGAACTGATGAAGGAGTTTTAATTGAAGTAATAGGAACTCGAAGTCCTCAACAATTAAGAGAAATAAAAGAAGTATTTCAACGAGAATATAAAAAAGATTTAGTAAAATATGTTGAATCAGAAACAAGTGGACATTTTAAAAAAATTCTTGTAGCTATTTTACAATGTCAAAGACATGATAATAATTTCCCAGTAGATCAAAATGTATGTTATCAAGAAGCTCAACAATTATATTCAGGTGGTCAAGGTCGTTGGGGAACAGATGAAGGAATTTTTACTAAAATTTTTGCAACAAGAAGTAATATGGAAATTTATTATATAGCACAATCTTATCAACAACTTTCAGGAAGAAATTTATTAGATGCTTTGGATTCTGAATTTTCCGGAGATGCTAAAAAATTATTAAGAGCTTTGTTTTATCAAGCTATTAATACACCTGAATTCTTTGCTGAAAGATTATATGATGCTTGTAATAAAAATAAAAAAGAAAAAATTATTAGAATTATAGTTTCAAGAAGCGAAGTTGATTTAACACAAATTAAACAAGCTTATTATAATAAATATCATAGAAATTTAGTAGAAGATATTAAAAAAAGTTGCAGCGGAGATTTAGAAAGATTAATGCTTGCGATTTTAAATAGACCATAAATAAATATTAAATATTTTTAATATAAAAAAATAATTATATTATTATTATTATAATAAATTATATTTTTTTTTAATGAATCAATACACATATGAAGAAAGTGTTAAATTATTATTAAATTTATTAGACAATGCGGAATCAATTTTGAGTATTATTAATTTATCTGATATTTCTATTATAAAATATAATAAATTAAAAAAAATAACTTTTGATAAATTAAATTTAAAATATTTTCCTTTAGTTAAAAAAAAAAATGATATTAATGTTTATAATAATATTGAAGTTGATCCAATTACAATTAAATTATTTTATCAATCGTTGAAAAAATCAATGTTTATTAAATTTCTTATGAATTATATTAATAATCAAAATGTAAATGATTTAAAATGTGATTTAAATGATATTTTTAATTTTAATATTCAAAATGTTTGTAATCAAAAATTAGAACAAATTGAATTTGATTTAAATATTCAAGAAAAAAAAATGGAAAATTTATTTGATAAATGTAATGAATTATTTCATAATAAAAATGATTTTTATTTTAATAATAATAATAATAATTTTCAATTTAAATCATTTAATAATAATAATAATATAGAAAATATTAATAATAATAATATTAATTTAAATAAAAGTTTAAATTTAAATCATAGAAAAAATATTTTTAACAAAAATAATAATAATTTGAATAAAAATATAAATAATATTTTAAAACCAAGCGAAGAATTTCATAAAAATTTTCAAGATGCAATGAAATTTGTGAGTAACATTGAATTAAAAATAAATGAAGAATAAATAATAAATATTTAATTTAATAAAATATTATTATTTAAAATATTGTAAATGAAATTAATTTTTTTATTATTATTATTAAAAAATGCATATAAAAATAATTTTTTTATTATTTTTTAAATTTTTTTCTTTTAAAATAATTTTTCCTTTTTACAAAGAAACTTTAATATTTAATAATTCATTAAATTTAATAGATAATTTTATTAACAATTCTTTATTTACAAAAATTGGTTTAGGAACACCAAAACAATTTATTTTATTTATGATAAAAATGAATGAATATTCATTAAAAATTTTAGATTTTAATTCAAGTATTTCAAAATTAAACAAATTCGATTCAAAATTATCAAAAACTTTTTTTATTTTTGAAGTTTCAGAAAATGAAATTGATGAAGATTATTTTTACATTCCATTCGATGAAAATTCTTTTTTCGCAAATGAAAAATATTTTTTTGATAATAATAATATTAATGCAAGTTTAAATTTTAAAGTTATTAAAAATGATTATGAAAAAAATAATATTCTTGGGCTCAAATTTTATGAAAATATTCATTTATACACACCTCATTGTAATTTAATTCAACAATTAAAACAACAAAATAAAATTGAAAATTATGTTTATTTTTTTGATTTTGATGAAAATAATAATATTTTTGATAATAATAATAAAGGAAATTTAATAATAGGAGATTATCCGCATAATTTTAATAAAAATAAATATTCATATTTTGATTTTAAAGAAATTAAAAATAATTTTTTTAGTTCGGATTTAACTTATAATTTAAAAGTAGATGAAATTTTATTTGATAATAAAATTTTAAAGGAAAACTATTGTAAATTAACTATTGAAAATAATTTAATCAAAGGTTCTTATGAATTTAATGAAATAATTAAAGAAAATTTTTTTGATTTTTTTATTAAAGAAAAAAAATGTTTTAAAATTTATAGTGAAAAATATAAAAATTATTTTTATTATTATTGTAATAAAAATATTGAAAATAACTTAAAAAAATATTTTAATGAAATTTCTTTTAAAATTAAAGAATTTAATTTCACTTTTAAATTAAATTATAAAGATATTTTATATAAAAATAATAATAATATTTATTTATTAATATATTTTAATGATCAAAAAGAATTAATAAAAAAATGGGAATTTGGTTATATTTTTTTTAAGAAATATTTAATTGTTTTTAATCAAGATAAAAAAACAATAGGATTTTATTTAAATAAAAATAATTTTAATAATAAAATTTATAAATTTTTTCCTTATTTAATAATTTTAATTTGTTTTATTGTTATTATTTTATTAATATTTTATATTCGTTATTATATGAAAAAATATAGAAAAAAATTTGCTTATGAATTAGATGATGATTTTGAATATAAACAAACTAATTATAATAAATTTCAAATTGAATTAAAAAAAAATTAATTTATAAATTTATTTGTAATAATATATTATAAATATTAATTTATGTATTTTGAAATAATTTATTTATTAATTTATTCATAGTTAATAATTATTATTTTTAAAATTATAATCAAAAATTAATTTGATAATTATAATAAGTGTTTCTTAATAATTAAATCTTTA
>JAEEGK010013307.1_pt1 | contig 18556 bp, 10 predicted proteins | sample 8958771 | NCBI WGS metagenome assembly JAEEGK01 (sample SAMN16246547, study PRJNA631951) | gut metagenome | biome: gut microbiome; feature: rumen; material: SC-attached | host: Bos | place: Iran: Karaj | collected 2018-10
CTTCTTCTTTTATTTCTTCTTCTTCTATTTCTTCTGCTTCAACTTCTTCTTCTATTTCCTTTTTTTCTATTTCTTCTTCTTCAACTTCTTCTTCTTTTATTTCTTCTTCTTCTATTTCTTCTGCTTCTTCATATTCTTTTCTATCCTCTTCTTCATTTTCTTCAACTTCTAATTCTTCTTCTTTTTCATCTATATCATTAAACTCTTCTTCTTCTTCTGATTCTTTTTTTTCTTCATATTCTTCTATTTCTTCATATTCTTCTTTTTCTTTAATTTCTTCTTCCTCTTCAATTTCTTTTAATTCTTCTATTTCTTCTTTTTCTTCAATATTTACTTCTTCTTCTAATAAAATTTCTTCTTTATTTTCTTCTTCATAATCAATATAATTTCCTTCTTCTTCAATTTCACTTTCTTCATTATTTATTGATTCTTCTTCTTCTTCATTATTGTTATCTGAATTTTCTTCTTCTTCTTTTTCTGAATTATTTTCGGATAATTCATTTTCTTCTTCTTCTAATTCTTCAATTTCTTCAAATTTTTCTTCTTTTTTTTCTTCTTCTTCTTCTTCATTATTCATTGAATCTTCTAAATTTCTTAATTCATTATCAAATATTATTTCATAATCTTTTTTCAGTACATTCCTTTTTTTGATATTTCTTAGATTTTTAATTGAATGGGAAAGTGAGAATGATATATTAAAAATGAAAAATAAAATTATGATTAAATTCATTGCATTCATTATAATAAATGATAAATAAATAATTTTCTAATATATTTATAGAATAATATTAGTAATAAATGTTAGACAAGATTTATTAAATATAACATTATATTTACCATTATGTTTTCAGCTAAAATTATTATAAGAATATTCAATAGATTTTTTATGTTTCCTGCAATTTGACAATTTCATTATAAATTATTTGCTGAATTTTTAAGACAAAAAGAAGGAATTGTTGTTGCATATTTAAATCCATATAATTCTTGTTGTGTTTTAATTTATAAATTTTATTTTTAAAGTTATATAAATGAATTAAATGATTTGAAAATCCTTCAATGTAATATTCATGATTTGATATATTTCCGCTGCATTTTATTGTAAATAAATTATTTTTCTTTGAATTATCATTATAACACACTAAATTTTTTTTCAGATACTGTTCATTAATTAAAACTAAATGAATAATTCTATTTATGGTATTCCTCACGTTTATGTTCGGAGTTTTTTTTGAACTTTTTTCCAAAAATAGGGAAATAAGTTGCGTTCATGCCCGGACATTTCTCATTTTTAGGAGGATAAATTAAATAATGTCCGGAAAATTTTCAGTTTTAGTGAGATAATAAGTCATGACTGGAAAATTTAGTTTGTTTTCAAGATAAATTTCCCAGACATGAACTTGAGGAATGAGTCTTTTCAAAAACTCTAAACTGGACAAGAACTAAGGATGAGATGAACGGGAGGAAAATGATAATTCTTCTGATAACTTCTCTGGACCTTTTAAATATATTATTATATTTTTATTATTAGTATAAAATGGAAAATTAGGTGATATTGTATATATAAATTTTTTCTTTGATTTATTACCTTATTAAATCAATCTTGTACTTAATTTATAATCAAATAATTATTATTTTTTTCAATGAATTTATTTTATTTTAGTAAAAAAATGAAAAATTATTAATGAAAAGGAAAAAGATAATTATGAATATTATTTTTATTTTGATTCCTAAAAAATAAAAAAAACTTTATAAAAAACATATTTAAAAAATTAAATAATATATCATAAAATAAAAAAATAAAATTTTCCTTAAAATAAACATTAACTATTCTTTATTTTTTTTTACTTTCTAAAGCCTGAATTCTTCTATTAAGTTCATTTTGAAAATTTCGTGTTGTTTTAATTTTTTTTCTAATTTCATTTCTTTCATTTATTAATTTTTCATATTCTAACTTATTTTGTTCTAAATCTCTTTGTTTGAAGATAATTTCATTATTTATTTCATTTAATGTATTTTGGATTTTTAAATAGTTTTGTTTTTTTATTTCAATTTCATTTTTTAATTTAATAATATCCTTTTTTGAAATATCTTCTTTACCTATATTATTAAATTTTTCATTTAATTGATTATATTCCATTTGAAAAAGCCTAATTTGTTCATCAATTTTTTTTTTATTTTCATTAATATTATTACTTCTTTCCTTTAATAATTCTTTCATTGATTCTTTTCTTAATAATTCTTCTTTTAATTTTCTTACAATCTCGAAAAAAGTCAAATTTACATTTTCCACTGATTTGATTTTATTATTTAATTGTCTTAAAATTTCATCTCTTTCAGATAAAATTTCAAAATTACCAAAGTTATTAATTTTTAAATTGATTTCTTTATCTTTATCAATATCAATTTCTTTTTCTAAATTTAATTCTAATGGATATTCAATAATATTTTGAAATGAGTTTAAAATTTCTACAATAATTAAATTAAATAAAATTTCAACTGAAGAAAGATTAAATATATTAATTTCATAGAAATTATTTATATTAAAGTTTTTAGCATTTTTTTCTAAAATTTCACTTGTTATTTGTTTTTGAGAACTAAAAACATTTCCTACTAAAAATGATAAATACTTCATATCTAAAATTTTTTTATGTTTTGATAAAAATTTTTTTAATTGATCTTCCTTTATTCTACTATCATATAAAAATAAAAGAATTGGATTTTCTTCTTTTATATTTTCCAATTCTTCATATTCCGTCTAATATAAATAATTTATTATACAATGAATAAACTAATGTTTTTATTAATAAATAATTTTGATAATTCATCTAAATGAATATTATTGTGATTTTTTTGGTAATTATTTAAGAAAGCTTTATGCAAAGAAGTCTTTCCTGAATTTTTTTCACCTATAATTAAAATATTATATAATTCTTCCATAATTTTCCAAAAAATAATTAAAATAATTATAAATGAATAACAAAAAAGACAAACATTTATAATTAATTGTTAAGTTAAAAATCTTTATTTTATAATTAATTTTACTTTATTGAATCAAGAAAAAAATTTATAAAAATGATTCTTATGTAAAATATAATTAATTCATATTTAAAAATCAGTTAATATTAAATAATAAAGAATTATTCTTATATATAAATATTTTTTTAATTTATGAAAAAATTTAGATTAAATGTAACAACACAATCTTTAATGAGGGAAAATAATTTTTTATTTAATTACCAAGACAAAAATATAATATCTTATCATGAAAGAATATTTTATCCGTGTTTAATTTATAAATCTATAGATAATTCTCTTAATTTTTTACAAAAAGAAGAAAAAATTTTCCAATATATTAAATTTAATAAAAAAGAAACTATTATTGGAATTATATTAAAAAATGAAAATGATGAATTTATTTGGACTTATAATAAATATTTTGAAAAAGGAGTTTTTATAACTCCTTTTGAAAATATGGATTGGATTGTTTTAAAAAATACAATTTTTTCAAATCAAAAAAAACTTCATATATTAAAAGAAGGAGATATAATTAAATTAGGAAATATAGTATTATTAACTAGAAAAATTAAAATTATTTCATCTGTAATAGAGAAAACCATTTCAGTTAATAAAAATATTATAGAAATTAATAATTATAAAAATACAAATGAATTTAAAAATGAAAACAATAAAAATAATTTATTTAATGATTATAATTTAGAAAATATTCGTCAAAATGAAGAAATTTCATCTAAAAAACTAAATTCAATATATATTCAAATAAAGAAAAAACAAACAAAAGAAAAAAAATATGCATGTAGAATATGTTTATTAGAAGGTGATTTTAATGGAGAAAATCCATTAATTAATCTTTGCCAATGTTTAGGAAGTGTAAAATATATTCATTTAAATTGCGCAAAAAAATGGTTTTCATCAAAAACTTATAGTTATATTAATCATGATAAAAGTATAATTTGTTATACTTTTTCAAATTTTATTTGTGAATTATGTAAAAGTCAAATTTCTGAAAAAATTAAAATTGATAATAAAACTATATCTTTATTAGATATTGAACCTGAATTTTTAAAAAATTCATATTTATCTTTTGAAACAATTCATCATTATAATCAAAGTGATTCACATAATAATAATTATCATTTGATTTATTATATTTTACTTAATAAAATGAATAATAATAAAATTACTATTGGAAGATGTAGTACTAGTGATATGGTTATTAATGATATTTCTGTAAGTAGAAATCATTGTAATTTAACTTTAGAAAATGATAAAATTTATATTGATGATTGTTCATCTAAATTTGGAACTTTATTAATGATTCAAAATAATTTTACTTTTGTTCCTTGGAAAGAAATTAATTTACAATTAGGAAAATATCATTTAAATTTTAATCTAACAAAAAATATTTTATGTTCTTTTAAATGCTGTTATAATTTAAACATTAAAAATATATCTTATGATAGTCAAATCAATTCACAAAGACAAAATGTTTATGAAGAAATAATAAAAGATATAACTGATATTTCTCGCAAAAAAAAATATGATGATAATGTAACTTCTTCTTATAATAATGATGATAAATCTATTGTTTCTTCAACTGTCAAAATGCTAGATTTTTCTCATAGAGACACTGAGAAAAATGAAATTGAGAAACCTCAAAAAAATTTAAATTCTAAATCAGAATTAGACTTTGAAAATTCATCTAAAGAAAATTTTATATTAAAAAAACAAGAAGGAAATACATTATTATTCAAAACAGAAATTGAACCAAAAAATAATTTTGAATTATCTGATATTAAAAAAAATAATTATATTCAAAAAAATTTTTCTTTTAATATTATAAAGAAAAATAGTATTAATAATAATCAATAGGAATTATTTACTTATTAAATTATTTTTAAAATATATAGAAATTCAACTATAAATAAATAAATTAAATATTTTATAAAAATGGAAAAAAAATTGAATATTTATTCTAAATATAATCAAAGAGAAAACCAAGAAAGAGTAATAGATAGTGTATTAAAATTAAGGAAAGAAAAAATAGATAAAAATTTAATAGAAAAAAGGGTAATGGATTTTTCTTATATAAATCCTAATGAAACAAGTTTAAAAATTAATGAAAATAGATTTAAATATTTAGCAAGTGAAGATAGACAAATAAGATATTCAACTTTATTTCAATCATTACAAACTAATGATAATCAAAATATAATTGATAGTCTTTATTATATAAATAATGATGTTTTTGTTCGTGCTCCAAATCATATTTTCAAAAGAATGTTTATAAATTTAGAATTTGTAAAACTTATTTATAATATTTTACTTAAAAACGAAAATATTGATATTTTTATCTTATTATTAAGAAGTTTTATTGTATTAATTCATGATTATCTTGATATAAGGAAACAATTCGTTTCTAAAGAGTTTATAATTAATGTCTTTATAAAATTAAATAATTATTTTAACAATGATATAAGAACAATAGAAACTACTCTTCAATTAATAGGAACAATTTTTACCAATTATAAAACAGATGAATTAAGTTATTTAGATTTAGAAACTAAAGAATTAATAATGGAATTGTTAATTTATACAATAAAATCAAATTATTTTCAAAATAATGATGATATTAAAATATTATCATTTTGTATTACTAATATCATTCTTGATATTAAATTGGAAGGTAATGATTATAATTTGTTAAATATAAAAAATATTTTACCAATATTAGTTAAATTTCCCATTCAATATTCAAGAAGAAAATATTATAATACACTTTTTTATGATTTCCAAATTCTTTTATTTTTATCAAAAAATAAAGAAATGAAACCATTATTATTAAAAAATAATATTAATGATGTAATTATTCAATGCTTTGATTATTTATTTTTTAATAATTCAACCACACAAGATCAAAAAGATTTTTCAATTCCCTTAACAGAAAACCATTTTAAAATTGTTAATGAAATTATAGAAAATTTAATTGAATTTTTTATTGATAAAGAAGAATTATATACTATATATTTGAAATTAATTGAAAAATATAGATTTCAAATGAGAATTAATGTTAGTGAAGAAGATGAAGATTATAATAAAAATGATGCAATATATATTCTTAGAGTTATTGTTTCTATATCATTATATTCTAATGATTTAATTGAAAGGTTTTTAAAAAATGAAAATTTTATTAAATATTTATTTAAATTCTATACTAAAAGTGGTGAAGGTTTTCAAATTATATTAAAAATTATTTTTAATTTATTTAACATTCATTTAAATAATATTAATGATTTTCCAATGTTTAATCAAATTGAATTTTATAATATAATATCAAAAGGATTTGATTTTAATAAAGCTAATATTAAAATAGAAACAATAAAAATGTTAGAAAATTTATTAGAAATCAATTTAAATAAAAATATTGTTGATTTAGTAAGATTATATAAAAATAGTTTAATCTATGATAAAATTAGTCAATCAGTGATGGATCAAAATGAACATTTATCCAGATTGTCAAGTGAATTAATAAATTATATAGATAAGAATTATATTAATAATTAAAAGAATTTTTTTAATATTGATACCCAAAAATAATTGAAAGGTAATTAAATTTATTACATTTAATTATAACAGAAAAATTTTGAAAATAATCCATTTCTCAAAATTAATATAATAAATGATAAGAATTAAAAAAAAATAAAAAATATATATTCAAAAATATAAAATAATTCTATACAATTCTAATTCCATAATTTTAAATTCATTAATTACATTCTATTAATAATTCCAATTTTACACTAATTAAATATTCACATCATAGAATAACATTTTTACATATACTAAAAAATGAAAAATATAAATAATGCTTATTAAGCATTGATGGTATCTCCTTTGATAGTTTTATATAATGTATAAATATCAGCTCTATTATTTAAATTTTTATCTAAACATTCAGAAATAACTTTAACCATAATATTTTTAGAGTTTTGTTCTTCTTCATTATTCATTCCTTCAATTTTTCTAGGAAATTTTAATTCATTTATAACAATTTTATTGGCAATTCCTTGCTCATTTTCTTTTTCATTTCCAGTAATATTAAAAGGAAGAAAAGTATATTCTAAATAAAAGAAAATTATTCCTAAACTCCAGCAATCAATTTTATTATTATAAGGTAAATTTAATAATACTTCAGGAGAAGAATAAATAAAAGTTCCATAATTTTCATTTGTTCTTGCTTTTGAAGTTAAAACAACCGAAAGACCAAAATCAATTAATTTTAATTTAAAATGATTTTCATCTTTATAATCAAGCAATATATTTTCTAATTTTAAATCTCTATGAATAATACCATAATCATGAAGTTCTTTTACACCATTTATAATTTGAAGTGCTATTTTCCTTACTGTTCTTGATGGTAAACATATTCTATTTTTTCTTATAAAATTTGATAAACTTCCTGATTCTATAAATTCTTGAATAAAATATAAATGTTCTATTGTTTCTATTATATCATAAAATTTAACTATGTTTTGACAATCATAATTCATTAAAAATTTTACAATGTCTTTTTCCCAATTGATCGTAATATATTCATCTATTGAGGATACATTTTTATTTATTTTTTTAATAGCATATAATTTATTTGTTTTATTATGTTTCATTAATTTTATTTGAGAAAAAGTTCCTTTTCCAATATCTTTAATAAAAGTATATTCTGATGAAATAACAGTATATTTAGTCTCTTTAATAATAAAATTGGAAATATTATTTATTTCTTTTCTTTTTTCAAAATAAATTTTAAATTTTCTTTTCCTATATTGAATTGTACTTACCAAAACAAGTTCATAATATTTTATATCTTTAATATAAATTACATCACTATTCCTACCTATATAACAATTTTTTAAAGGAATGAAATATTTAATTTTAATTTTTTCATTTTTTTTCCCTGAAATAAAAATAAAATGTTTAATTATAAAAATAGAATAACGTTTCATTTTATCTTTATTTTTATTTAAAACATAAACATCTTCTTCAAAAATATCATTAAAAAAATTTTGACTAATTTGAGTTTGTTTAAAAAAATCAGTAAAATTACTTACATTTTTATTACTACTAATTAAACTATCAGGTAAAGGAGAACTTCCTTCATTAAAATTAAATTTAGGTGTTCTATCTTCACTAATATTATTTCTATGAGCAGAATAATGAAATAAGGAATTTTGGTTTTTTTTAGCACTTGATTTAATATGATTTGATAATATTACTCCACTTTTAACAATAAAATCACTTGAACCAATTGGTATTCTATATTTATTCATTGCTGCTTCTTCAAATAATAAACATGACTTTAATTCTAAATAATCACTTTCAAATTTATTTAAATCCATCATATCTTCATCAAACATTTCAGATAAATCTAAATATTCTGATGATTCTTTTTTTCCATTTGAATTATTATAATCTATAATACTTAAAGTAATTGAATTTTCTCTTACAAGATTAGTATTACTATCATCTTTATTGTTATTATTTGAATTATTGGTTTTAATTTTGTTAAAATTATTATTATTTGAATTATTGAAATTATTAAAATGAAAAGTAATATTTTGACTTTGTTGTTGATTATTATTTTGATATAAATTTGAATTTGAGAAAAAAGGAAAAATATCAATTGAATAATTAGCTTTTATATAATCAGAAACTTCAATATGAGAATTTAAAGTGGTTGATTGTTGACAAACTTTTGAACTATAACCTCCTAAAGTTCCAGTTTTTCCATATAAAAGAGAAGGAGGATTAAATTTAATTAAAGTTTGATTATTTGATAAATTTGAATTCATAACACAAGTATTTGAAATATTTCCTTTTTGTCTATTTTTTCTTTCTGAAGTACTAAAATTAGAAAGAATATTTTCATCAAAAATATATGTAAACTCTTGATTAAAGTTTGAATGTTCAAATATTATTGCAAGAATTATAATAAATAAACCATAATTATTTTGTAATATTCTTTGGGAAAATAAACTATAATCCATATATCTTTTATTTCCAAAAAATGATTTTAATATAGAATTCATTTTATTATTTTGACTCTTATTATCATATATATTAGTATAATTTAATATTAAATAGATATCATCATAATATATAAATGCATCTTTATTAATATTAAACATATCAAATATAAATTTTATTTTTTCTTCAAGAGTTCCTGTGTAAATTTGTAAAAAACCTTTGACATAATTATCGAAAGATATTTTCCTTTTTTTTTCTATATCAAGAGCATTAAAAATACATTTTAAAAAAATTTTAGGAAAAGTAAAATAATTTTCTATTGATGAAAAACCTATACCAGCATTATATGGAATTTTTGAAGGATTTAATGATTCTGTGTTTAATAAAAAACAATATTCAACTTCAAGAAATTGTTTTAATGTAGGTAATAATGATTTATATGAAAATTTATTTTCTATAATTTCATCTAATAATTCTATATTATTCATTTTTTTTTTATATTTTTAATGATTTCATAAATATTTAAGAAAATATAAATTAAGTTTAATCTATTATCTTTATTAAACATTATTAATCTTCAAATATATTTTTATATTTCTTATTATAATTAAATCAAAAAAAAATAAATTTATTTAATTTTTTTTTTCTTCTGACTTTTTTTCTTTCCATACTTTTCATATAATTTATCAATATCTTGATCAGTTAAAGGAGCATTATTTTTATAATTTTTCCCTTTTAAAAAATTATTAATTCTAACTTGTGTATTATAATAATCTTCATCCATTAAATTTTTTCTTTCCTTTAAATCAGTAACAGGATATAATTTAGCTTTATTAATTTCATTTTGATAAGTATCTAAATTAACTTCAGAAACTCTTAACTTAGTTAAGGCTAATTTAATTGCATTTTTTTCAAATTCTCTATCTAAATTTTCTTTTACTTTTCCCATAATATTTTCATTTTCTTTTTGTATATTTTCCATTTTATTTATTTCATCATCAACATCATTAATCATTTTATTAAATTTCTTTTTTTCATCTTCTTTAGTATAAAATAATTTTCTTTTAATAATATCTTGATCATCCCTTTGATTAATAGGGTCTTTCATTTTATTACCTTCATATTGTGCTTTTTCTTTTATTTCAAATAATCTTTTTGAATCTAAAGTAGGATTATTTTTCATATAATTTAAATCAATATCATTTGTAGTTAAAAAACTGTTTTTAGGAGGAATAATTTCATCTCCTTTTAAACAAGCTAAAACTTGATTAAATATTTCTTCTTGATGTAAACCAGAACCTATATCATTTATTATTAAATTTTGTGCATCTGGTCTTGAATTTAATAAATTATTTAAATTTTTCATTTTTTCATCTTGTTTAGGATTATCATCATTTTTTTTTAAATTAAAAAAATATTCATGTAATTCTTCATTTGTTAAAGGTTCACTTTGAATTTTATTATTATTCATTCCAATATTATTATAATTATTATAATCTTCTTGAATAATATTATTATCAATTCCTCTTAATTTATTATTTATTTTCTTTTCTAAATTTTGAAGTCTTTTTTCTTCATTATTTGTATATTGTTGTATTTTTCCTTCAATTTGTCTACAAACTGAAGAAAATTGGTTTACAATTTCATCTTTTATTTTTAAATTTGTTAATGCATTTCCTCTTTCTTTAAAATATTTTTTTACTAAATAATCCATATAACAAAATGGATTTTTATAAAAACTAGTTAATAAACGTTCTAAATCATAATTATATTCTTCTTGTTTTAATTGTGCGTCCATTTCTTTAAGTTGATTTATTTTATTCTGTAATATTGCATTTTCTTTTTGATAATTATATTCTATTCCAGGAGAAATCATTTTCTTTTCAATTTCATTTCTTCTAATTTTTAATAAATGAGGAGTTCTTAATTTAATAAAATTATTATTTTGATTATTATTATTCTCCATTAAATAAAATTAAATTAAAAATACAAAAAGAAAACAAAAAGAAAAGTATTATAATTTAAAATTAAAAATATAATAAAATAATAAAAATTAATTAATATGGATTTTGAATTAGAAGAAAATATAGAGGAAAAGTATGCAATATATTTTGATGAAATGGTTAAAGGAAAAGCATATTTTATAAAAGAAGAATTTACTGAAATTCATCCAGAAGAACATTTTTCATTTAAATTTGAAGATATATATACATCAATAGCAAAGAATGGGGGATTAATAGCATTATGTAAAAAACCAAATACAATAGTTTTTGGACATTCAAATCCTTTACAACATAATGTTATTGTAATGTGTCAAGATGGTTCTCATTGTAATTTAATTCCTTATGATGAACCTCATAGAAAGTTAATTTTATTTGGTTTTAATTATCAAGAAATATTATATGGTATTCATGATGATGGTTCAATAGTTAAATTTGATTATGAAAATAAAAGTATAATAGATAAAATATCCTCAGATATATTTAAACAAGAAAAAATAGATTCTGCTATTTTTTTTGAAAAAGGTTTTATGGCTCAAACAATAAAAAATCATATTTATTATACTAAAGATATTAAAAACCCATTTCCATATATTTATTTCCCTTTATATTTAATTGGTATATCAAAATCATTAAAAGAATTTATTTTTCTTCCTCCTTCAGTAACAAAATCTAAAAAAGTAGAATTATTATTTCCTAATCAATTAGGAAATGGAATAATTCATATAATTGGGAAAAATGAAAATGAAAATTATGAAACAAATGAATCTGGAAATTTTGATGAAATTAAATTTATTGAAAAAGATGTTGAAACACAATATAATTTAAATTGTGGATGTGAAGGAGATTTAAAAAAAGATGATTTAGGTAAAATTTCTGCTTTAGCTTTATCTCCTAAAAAAACACAAATTGCTTTATATAGAAATGATGGTACTGTTTTTATATTTCATGTTAGTTTAGATGATGATTTAGATAATTATCCTAGAATAACAGTTAAATTTAAAATAAAATATGAAGATGAATATGAAAAAAAAGAACAAGAAAATTTAATTAGATTAAATTGTTCTTTTCAATTTTTATTCTGTGGTGAAGAAGCTGTTTGTCTTTGTGGTGGAAGATATATTTTCATGATTAATTCTAATAATAATACTTTATGTTATAAAATTACTGAAAAACAATTTAGTGAAGATGACTTACAATATAAATTAATGCATTGTATGAGTGAAATAGATGGTTTAAGAGTTATGAATAATCATTATATTTATTTTATTTCTAAAGTTTCTAATGAATTATTTTATTCTTGTTATGGTTTTTCAAATCATCCTGCCAAAAAATTAATTAATGCTTTTAAATTATATTTAACTAAAAGTCCAGGAAGTGATGTTGAAATTAGAAGTATTTATAATCAATTAAATGATGCTATTAAAACTTTATTAAATGCTGCTTCAAGAATAATATATTTTGATCCACAATCTGAAAATAAGAAATTACAATATTTTTTAATTAAATCTGCTCAATATGGAAAATATTTTGTTCAAAATAATAATTTTAATTATGATTTTTTTGTTCAAATTTGTATGGATATTAGAATATTAAATAATATTAACTGTTGTAGTAAAAGGGATAAACCAAGATTTATGACATATAAACAATATAAAACAATAAAAAGAGATTTAATTAAATTATTACTTAGACAATATAATTTTGGTTTAGCTTATGATATAAGTAAATATTTAAATTATGAATTTTCATATCATATTATTTATCAAAAATTTGCAATTGCTCAAATTAAAAAATTAGGTTATTCATCTACAGAAGAAGAACAATTATTTTTATATAATAAAATAAAAAAACAATTAAAAAATATTCCAAATATTTCTTATTTAGAATTAGCAAAAAAATCTTTTAAATATGGAGCTCAAGAAATTGGAAGTAAATTTTTAAAAGAAGAAAAATCAATTTTAACTAAAATTCCACAATATATTGAATTAAAGGATTTTAATACTGCAATTTCACTTGCTATTGATTCTTATGATAGAAATATAATTTATAATGTTATTGACCAAATATTTAAACATAATAAAAGTAATGATAATAAAGAATTCATTCAAATTATTTCAAAATTTGAAGAAATTAATCTTGTTGTTATTGATTATTTAAAAGCTATTTCTGATAAATATCCTCAATTATTAGAAGATTATTTAAAGGAAAAAGATTTATATGAAGATTTATTTTTTATTTATTTAGAAAAATTTTTTGAATCAAAACTCTTATCAGAAAGAAAAAATATCATAGAAAATAATTTAAAAAAATATCTAAGCAAAATAAAATCACCTGAATTTGATTATGCTTATTATAAAGATTATTTAAATTCTTTAGAAAAATCAATAACATTCAAAGCAAAAATTATTGAAAAAGATTTTGTTTCAAAAAATGATATAGGAACTTTTGATAATTCAATTTATGATTGTTATAAAATTTTAATTAAAAAAGAAGATAATAATTTTGCTCAAGATGAAAATAAAAAGTTTAAATTATCAGACAAAAATTATAATTTATTAAGATTTAGATGTTATGCAGAAATGAATAGATTTGATGCTATTGATAATGTTTTAGAAAAAAATAAAAATAATTTAAAAAAATTGGGTTTACTTCCATATGATTTAGCAGAATTATTTTATGATTTTCAAGATTATGATAAAGCAACAAAATATATTAAACAAATTATAGAACCTGAAGTATTTAATTATAAAATTGAAATGTTAAAAAAAATGGGAAAATATGAAGATGCAGTTGAAATTATTATTGCTGATGAAACTTGTGACAATAAAATTGAATTAGTTAATGAAATATTAAATAAAAGACCTGATTTAAGGCAAAAATGTGATGTTTTATTCCAAAAAAATAAAGTTTAGTATAAGTATTATTATTTAAATTATTTAACTTAAAACATGGTAATTTAATTAAATATAAATTATTTATTTAATTTAAAATAAGCTCAATAAATAAATTTGTACTTTATAAAAATTAGAAAAACTAAAATAAAAAAAATTGAAAAATAATCTGATAAATGAAATAGAATTTTCAATTTATATTATTTTCAATATAAAACCAAAATAAATATTAATAAAAAAACAAAAATTTATTTTTTATTCAAACCAAATTTATAATTAACAAAAAAAAAATACAACAAAATGGGAGTAATGCAACAAGGCCAATGTTGTAAAAGTAAAAAATTAAAAAAATAATATATAATAGATATATATAAAATAATAACAGAAATTCCAGTAGAAAATAAAATAGAAGATCATGAAGATTCATCATATATAGGAACAAATAATTTTCTTCAATCATTTAAACAAAGACCTCAAACAATAAGATTTAATAAATTTCGTCAAGAACAAATTCCTCAAGGAAGTGAATTTGTTCTTCATCAAATTTTTCAACAAAAAAAACATACAACTCATTTAAAATTACAAACTGAAAAAAATTTATCTATTATAAGTATTAAAAGTTATGAAATTGAATCATATAGACAAAGAAAAGAATTAGATGATAAAGATAATAATCATATTATGACAGATAATGAAGAAAAAAATTTAAGAAAAGCTTTAAAAAATCATTTTGTTTTTAGAGATATAACTTCTGAAGTTTTAGATTCAGTTATTAATCAATGTATTTTTTGTACATTTTCTAAAGGAAATATTATATATAATGAAGGAGAAGAAGGAAATTTTTTTTATGTTATTTCAAAAGGAAAAATAGAAGCATTTGATAGTAAAAATAAAATTAAGAAAAAATATGGTGAATGGGATTGTTTTGGTGAATTAAGTTTAATAACTCAACAAAAAAGAGAAGAAACTGTTAAATGTTTACAAAATGTAGAATTATTTTCTATTGAAGGAATTGCTTTTAGAGAGACACAAAAAAGAATTAATGAACAAATTTTACAAGAAAGATTTGATTTTTTAAATCATATATTTATTTTCGAATCTTTAGATAATATTTCCAAATATAATGTAGCTCAAAGAGTTGTGTTAAAAATTTTTGAAGAAAATAGTAAAATTATTAATTTTGGAGAAATTGGTGATACTTTATATATAATAAAAGAGGGATTAGTTTCTTGTAGAATTAATGGTGAAGAAATTAGACAATTAAAAGTTAATGATTATTTTGGTCAAAATTCTATTTTAATAAATACTAAAAGAGGAATGGATGTTGTTGCTTTAGAAAAAACTTATTGTTTTGAAATTTCTAAAGATGAATTAACTGAAGCTTTAGGACAAAATTGTATTAATTATATTTTATTTTGTTTTTTTAAAAATTGCATTGAAAAATCTGAATCGTTAAAGGTTTTATTTCCTGAAAATTTAATGAATGAATTATTTAAATCTTTTAATATTGGTATTTATTCAAAAAATGAAAAAATATATGATGAAAATAGTGAAATTCCTTATAAAAAAAACGCTAAAAGAATAATTTTCATTATTGAAGGTTCTATCTATAAAAAAGATGAAATATTTGCTAATAGAGGTAAAGTTATCGGAGAAGAATTTTTTGAAGATTATAATAATAAAAGTTTACTTAATGATTTAACAGTTTTTCCAGATTTAATAACTTTAGAAGCAGATGTTCTTTTATTATCTCATAAAATGAAAATAGATTTAAAAGAAGATGAGCCTTTGAATTTATTAAACCGTTTAAACAAATTAAAAAATATAACATTGTTTAAAAATTTATCTGAAAATTTAATACAATCAATAGCAACAAAATTAAAAAAAAAAAAATATTTTGAAGGTGAAACAATAGTAGAAGAAGGAACAATAGGAGATTTATTTTTTTTAATTTCAAAAGGAAGAGTAAAAATAACAAAAGATGGAAATTATATTAGAGAATTAGAAAGTGGAAGTTGTTTTGGAGAAAACTCATTATTTCAAGCTAATGCAATTAGAACAGCAACAGTAACTGCAATTGAAGGAAAAGTTGTTTGTTATGTTTTATCAAAAAATGATTTTGATTATCTTTTAACTGAAAAAAATATTAAAGATTATTTAATGAAAAAATTCGCTTTACAAGATACTTCAATTTCATTAAAAGATTTATATTATGTTAAATTTTTAGGAAAAGGAAAATTCGGTTCTGTTTCATTAGTTCATAACAAGAAAAATATATATGCAATAAAAGCTATTTCAAGAAGAAGTGTAGAAAAGCAAAAAATTTTAGCAAAATATTTTGTTTATGAAAGAAGAGTTATGTTAGCACTTGATCATCCATTTATAGTTAAAATGGTTAAAAGTATGAAAAATCATTTATTTTGTTTTTTATTGATTGAATATGTGAATGGACAAAATTTACATGATTATTTAAATCATAGACAAGCATTAAATAATATTTTTGAAACTCAATTTTATATAGGAAGTTTATTAATAATATTAGAATATTTACAAAAAAAATTTATTGCTCATAGAGATATAAAACCACAAAATATAATGGTAGATTCAAATGGTTATTTAAAAATAATAGATTTTGGAACTGCAAAAGTTTTAACGAATTATACTTCAACTATAATAGGAACTCCGCATTATATTGCTCCTGAAATATTACAAGGAAAAGGTTATTCTTTAAGTTGTGATTTTTGGTCTGTTGGAATTTGTATGTATTATATTTTTTATGGTGAATATCCTTTTGGAAATCATGCTCATGAAGTTATTGAAATTTATAAACAAGTTTTACATAAAGAATTAACTTATAAAAGTAATAATGAAGAGCATAAATATGTTAATGAATTTCTTGGTACTATGTTAAATAAAAAAGTAAATAAGAGAGTTTGTAATATTGGAGTTTTAAAACAAATGAAATTTTTTGAAGGATTTGATTTCCAAAAATTATCTGATTTTTGCTATGAACCACCTTTTAAACCTGAATTTGTAGATATGAGTAAATTTTTAGATATGAACACTCCTTATGAAAATTTAGTTAAATCTGAAACTATAAGGAGTACTACTTCAATTAAAAAAAATGGCAAAAAAGAACATATACCTTCTGATTATGATAAAAATTGGGCTGATGAATTTTAGAATTATACAAATATTTATTAACTTATAAATATTGGTATAGAATATAATATTGTATGAGATTTATTCTAAACAAATTTTGTCAAAGTATTTTATGGTTTAAAGGTTAATTTTAAATAAAATTAATCAAATTTGTTTTTATTTAGTTATTAATTTGTAATATAATAAGTTTTATATCTCTAGTGATCAATAAATAAGAATAATATTGTTTATTAAATAAATGTATTTTAAATTTGAAATTTTATAAAAAAATAAATTATTTGTTCTTGAAGATTTATAATAGTAAACAAATATTTTATTGATTTGTTCCACTTTAAAGGATACTTTATTTAAGATATTTTAAATTTCTTTTAATTAATTAATGTTATTTTATATTTTTTATTTCAAAATTTTTTTTTTCAATATAACATACTTTTATATTCTTTAATTTATAAATTTACTTAAATATTTTATTTTTTGAATTTTATTAACAATTGAAAAATGTATTTCTTCTGGTGAATTTTTTTTCAAATTATTTATTAATTGTAAATTAAACTTTTTTTTTTGAGAATTTTCTTGTTTTTGATTTTCATTCTATTATTCCTATAAATTTCTTTCTTTCAATTCCTTCACAATCAACTTTTTCATCTTCTTTTGATTTAGATTCACTAATATATTTTTTATTTTCACTATTAATACAAGTATAAATATAATTACGACTAATATTTTGACTTATATTACTTGAATGATATATTAATCTTTTATTATTTTTATTTTTTAATCTCATTAAAAATTATTTTGTTTTATTTTCTTATCTGTAGAATTATTCTTTAAATTTGAATTTCTTTATATAATTCTTTAAGAGATATTATATTATTAACTTGATTCATACCAAAATTATTACTAATATTTTTATTTTCATATTTATTTTCATCTGAGTTTAATATATATTTTTTAGAGTTTGTTAATTTATAAGTTTTTGACATATCAATCGATATTTTTAAATTTCTTTCTCTAATTAAACTTTTTTTAGGGGATTTAGAATAAAAACTAAAATTTGATTGAATATTTTTGATATCATATTTATAATTAGGGAATTTACATGTTTGCGTTTGATTTAAAAATTGACAGAAATGATTGGAATTCATTTATTTCTAAAAAAACATTTAATATTCCTAAAATAATTAATATTTTTAAAATAAAAAATTTAGAATGGTATTGAAATAAATGTGGAAAATATTATATAATGAAAATAACAAAAAGTAAATTCATACACAATCAATTAAATTATGATAGATTCAAAAGAAAAATATTTCATGTAACACTCAATATTAAATCCAAATTCATATTTAATAAACAAATCAAGATAAATATTTAGGTTGTAAAACTAGAAGAACTCTTCAAGAATAAGAAGTAAATTTTTGAAAAATTCTATAATTAATGATATAAATGTCCAAATAAAAA
>JAEEGK010013308.1_pt1 | contig 18554 bp, 10 predicted proteins | sample 8958771 | NCBI WGS metagenome assembly JAEEGK01 (sample SAMN16246547, study PRJNA631951) | gut metagenome | biome: gut microbiome; feature: rumen; material: SC-attached | host: Bos | place: Iran: Karaj | collected 2018-10
AAAAAAAAAAAAAAAAAAAAAAAAAAAAAAAAAAAAAAAAAAAAAAAAAAAAAAAAAAAAAAAAAAAGAATAAAAAAAAAAAGAAGAAGAAAAAAAAAGAGAAGAAGAGGAAGAAAAATTAAAAGAAGAAGAAGAAAAAAAAAGAGAAGAAGAAGAGAGAAAATTAAAAGAAGAAGAAGAAAAAAAAAGAGAAGAAGAAGAAAAAAAAAGGGAAGAAGAAGCAAAAAATAAAATTTTTTATTACAAAGACACAGAATTTAATTCTCGAATCCCAAACAGAAAATATATTCAATATAAAGATTTAGAAACATTAGCATTAACAAATACAAATCCAATGTTAAAAGTTTATATAATTTGTCCTGGATTTATTTATGGTTGTGGAGAAGATTTTTTTTTTAATTATTTCAGAATGGCATATTTAAATAAACCAAGTCCAATTCCTTTAATTGGACTTGGTAATAATTCAATTCCAACTATTCATATATTAGATTTAGTAAATCTTATTAAAAAATTAATTGAAGAAAGACCTATTGCAAGATATATTTTAGCTGTTGATAAAACTAAAAATCCTTCAATGAAAAATATTATTAAATGTATTAGTAAAGGTATTGGTGATGGTAAAATTCAAACTTTAAATGATTTTAATATTGATGATTTAGATTTACCAGATTATAATGAATTAAATATTGATGTTAAAGTCAAACCTTCAAAAATTTTGTTAAATGAACCCCAAAAAAGTTATGAAAGTAAAGAAGATTATGAAAAAAGATTATTTAAATGGCATTGTGAATATGGTATTCCAGAAAATTTAGATTTATTAAGAAGTGAATTTAATTTATATAGAGGATTAAAATGTGTTAAAATATTAATTTTAGGTCCTCCTTGTTCAGGAAAGACTACTTTAGCTAATAAAATATCTGAAAAATTAAAATTATCTAATTTAAAAATTTCTGATATTTGTGATTGGGGTAAAGAATTAAATAATGAATTAGGTGATGAAATAAGAGATAAATTAATAGAAATAGAAGAAAATGTTCAAAAAGCAATGGAAGAATATGATAAAAGGAAAAATAAAAAAAAAACTGATCCTCCATTTGATCCAGGTGAAGTAAAAAAATTTGATAATGAATTATTAACAAGAATTATAAAATCTAAATTAAATTCTAGTGATTGTGCATCTAAAGGATATATTTTAGATAATTATCCAAAAAATTATAAAGATTGTATTGATTTATATAAAGAAGGAGATAAAATAAGAACGGATTTATTACCTGATTCTGTTATTTATTTTACAAATTATACTGAAGAATCACTTAGAAATAAATTAAAAATGTTACCTGATTATGAAGAAAATCAACTTTTTTTAGATGCAAGATTTTTAAGAAGATTTAATTTATATAAAAATGATAATGAAAGTAGTGAACCTGATAGTAAAAAATTAATTGATTTTTTTATTGAAAATAATATTGATGTGTTTAATTATGATGAACAAAATGCAATGATTGATTTTGATAATAATTTTCAATTAGTAAATGATTATTTAGAAAGAAATGGTCCTATTAATAGTTATGAAAGATTAATGGATAAAATTGAGATTATTCCAATTACAAAAGAAGATATTATTGAAAAAGAAAAAAAAGAAGAAGAAAAGAGAAAAAAAGAAGAAGAAGAAATTGAAGCTGATGCTAATTTTAATATTGAAGAACATGAAAAAAAAAGAAAAAATAGTGAAATTGAAGAATTTAGATTTACAAAAGAAAAATTAATTTTACCTAAAAAATTTAATGAAGTTAAAGAACATTCAATAGATGATGAATTTGAAATATCAAAAAATATTTCAAAACAAAGTTCAATCCTAGTTTTAAAAGATGAAAATGGAAAAAAACCAGTTGAAGAAAGGAAAAAAAAATTAGAATTACTTGAAAAAAATATAGAATATAGAATAAGTGAATTAAAAGAAATTGAAAAAAAATTATTGGAAAAACAATCTGAAGTTATTAGGAGATATTTAAATGTTCATATTATTCCTATACTTGCAAAAGGAATTTTACATATTTGTGAAGAAATGCCAGATGATCCTATTGAAACATTAGCTAATTATTTAATGGAAAATAAAATAAATGAATCTATTTCAAATAATAATGAAGAAATGGAAATAAGTCATAATGATTTTAGTAATTTATCTGATAAATTTAGTAATTTACCATCAAAGAAACCAACTGCATTAAATAAATTTTAAATTAATTTTTTTTTTTAATACAAATTACAATTTATTTATTTAAAAATTTAATTTTTTTTATTATATAAAAAATAAATATTTATTTATTTATTAATAATAAATTATGAATTTAATAAATCTTCTAAATTATTTCCTATTTTTTGACTTTCTCCTGAAATAGATAAATCATTACTAGTAAATAAATCAATATCACCATTATCTAAATTTTTATAATATTTTGGAATATCTTTTGTTTCATCAAACATATGTTTCAATTTATTTAAAGCATTTATTTCATTTTCATTTGTAGGTTTATAATTTTTTAATATTATATTAGTATAATTTACACAATTATCATAAAATTCTGCTTTTTTAATTGCTGCATTTGCTCTTGAAATTGAATCTTCATTATCTTTTATTTTCATTCTTAACATTATTATTTTTTGTCTTAATTGTTCTTCTGTGTCATTATCATCAAATCCAGAATTTACTATTTTTTTCATTCTTTCATCTAATATTTCTTTTTCTTTATTTTTTTTAGATAATTCTTCTTTTATTTCTTCAATTTGATTTTGAAGATATATATTTTGATTTTGTAATTGAATATTTTTATTTTTCAAAATTGCATTTTGACTATTTAATTGTTGACTGTCTAAATTATTTGTGTTATTAATAATATTTTCATAATCATTAACTTTACTATGTAAAATTTCATTATCTTCTTCTGCTTGTTTAAGTTGAATTTCTAAAGATTCAATTTTATTATTTTCTTCTTTCGCATTATTTAATTCTTCTTCTAAATTTTTAATTTTTTCAATTAAATTACTAATTTGTCCTTTATATTGTTCATTAGAGAGAATATTAGAAGAAGTTGCATTCATATTTTCTTTTTTTAAATTTAAAATTTCTTCATCTTTTTTTTTTAATTGATTTTCTAAATCATTAATTCTTATTCCAGCATCTCCTTTTAAAGTTATATTATTTAATTGATTTTTTAAATTTTTAATTTGCTCATTTAATTGTGTATTTATTAATTGTGAATTATCTAAATTACTTTTTAATTCAATATTTTCAGTTGTTAAATTATTATTTTGTTCTTTTAATCCTTCATATTCTTGTGTTAATTCATTTAAATCCATTCCTTCTGGAATTTTTTTAATTTGTTCATTTACTTGTTCAATAAATAAATTTAATTTTTGATTTTCATCTATATATTCTTCTTTTTCTTTTTTTAATTCAGAATTATCTTCTTTTAATTTTTCTAATTCATTTTCAAATGATTTAATTTTATTTTCATATAAATTTATTTTATTATTTTTTTCTCCTAATTCATATTTTAATTTTGTATTTTCAGTTGATGATGTTATATTTTCTTGATTTACTTCTATTAATTTTTCATTTAATTGCTCTATTGTATCTTCATATTCTGTTATTTTATCTAATTGTGTTAATTTTTCTTTATATGTTTCATTTTCTTTTTTTAATTCATTTCCTAATTCATAATAATGTTTACATTTTTCCTTTTGATTTTGTAATTCAAATTTTAAAATTTGATTTTCTGAATGTAAATTTTCTTCTTTTAATATTTCTGTTAATTCATAAATTTTTTTGTCTTTTTCTTTTAATTGATTATTTAAAGCATCAATATCATATTTGTTATTATTATTTTCCTTTTTATTAGATTCATTTTCTTTTTGTTCTAAAGAATTAATTTTTAATTGAAGTTGATTAATTTGCGTATTTTTTTCAATTAAATCTTTTTGTAAATTATCTTGATTATTATTTTGAAAATTGATTTTTAGAGATTCTATTTCTAAAGTTTGTTCTTGAAGTAAGTTATTTAATTCTTCATTTTTTTCTTCTAAATCATTTTTTGTATTAATCAATAGTTTTTCATTTTTATTTTTTTCATCTAAATTTTTCCCTAATTCTTTTATTGAATTCTTTAAATCATTTAATTCAATATCTTTTAATTCTAAATCTTTTTTAATTATATCAGATTCCTCTTCTTTTATTTTAATATTCTCTTCTTTTTCTAATAAATTACTTTTTAAATTTTCTATTTCTTTTTCATATTCTTTAATTTTTTCATCTAATTCTTTTTCTTTATTATCTCTATCTTTAATATTTTCTTCCAAGGAACAAACTGATTTTTTTAATGACTCAATTTCATCTTTATTTTCAATATTTACATTTAAATTAGTAGTTGAAGATGTAATTTTTTGATTACTTTCAATTAATTTTTCTTTTGAAGGTTTTTTATGTAAATTTCTTTGTGATAGTGATTGTTTATTAATTGGAATTTTTTCTTTTTGATTTTTATCTTCTTTTTTATCTTTTTTAACTGATGTATTTTTGTCTTTTTTTATTGGAATTTTTTCTTCTTTTTTTGATAATACTTTACTATTATTTTCTGTTAATGATGTTTTTCTACTTAATTTTTGTGTTTTTTCTTTACTGGTTGTATTACTTATTTTTCCTTTTAATTTTTTTTCAACACTATTTTTATTTCTAGTCTCTTGTTTTGATTTATCATTATGTTCTTTTGATAAAACTTTTTCTTTACTTTTTTCATCTCTTTTAAAAATTTTTTTAATTTCTTTTTTATCATCTTTTTCATCTTCGTTTTTAATATCTTCATTCTTAATTTCTTTTTTATCTTCCTCATTTATATTTATTTCTTTTTTTATTTCATTTTCTTGTTTATTATCATTTATATTAATATCATTAATATTAATATCATTTAAATTAATATCATCTATTTTAATATCATCAATTTTATCATCATCTATTTTAATCTGATTTATATTAATATTTTCTTTTATATTTTCATCTTGATTAATATCAGTCTTAATATTTAGTATATCTTTATTTATTGTATTTGGATTTTTTTGATTTTGTAATTCTAATTTTTCTTTTTCTTTTAGAACTTCTGATAATTGATTTGCAAGAACAACTTTATCTTGAATCAATTTATTATTTTCTTTTTTATTTTTTTCAATTTGTTTTTTTAATTCATTTCTTTCTTTAAAAAATTTATTTTTTTCATCTTCCAATTGCTTTTTTAATAATTCATATTCTTCATTTAATTTTTCTTTTTCTTTTTCAAATTGTTTTTTATCAGTATTTTTATCCTTAATACTTTTTTCTTTTTCCGCATTAATTAATCTTTGACTATCTTTTTTTGTATTAACTAATTTATTTTTATGTTCTTTTAATTGCTTTTGTAATTCATCATTTTTTTTTTCTAATTTTTTTTTTTCTTCGTTCTCATTTTTCATTTGAGAATTTTCTTCTGACAAATTTTTATTTTTTTCTTCTAATTTATTATTTTCAGTTATTAAATCTTCATTTTTTTGAATTAAATCTAATTTTTCTATTTGTAAAGATTGAATATTATTATTTAATTCTTCTTTATTATTTAACATTTCTTCATTTAATTGCTTTATTTTTTCATTTTCATTTTTTATTTCTTCTAAATTTTTCTTCAATATATCTTTTTCATTATTTAAATCTATATTATTTTTCTTTAAATTATTATTCTCTTCTTTTATTTGATTCATATTTTTAATATAACTATTTTTTTCTTCTTTCAAACCATCAACAATTAATTTTAAAGATTCTTTTTCTTTTTGAATTCCAGTCAAATTTAATTGTAATGCATTTTTTTCTTGTTGAAAAGCTAATAATATTTCATTATTTTCATCATTCAAATTATAATTATGATTATTATAATTCATATTATTTTTTAATTCTTCTTTTTCTTTAGTTATTACTTCATTTTTTTGTTTTAATTCTTTAATTTTATTTTTCATTTCTGAAACTTGATTCATTAATGTTTTATATTGATTAACATTAATTTCATTTGAATTTATTTGAGTCATAGAATCATATTGATAATTTCTTAAATAATTGTTTAATTGAAGTAAAATATCATTTTTTAACATATCAAATTCACTATTTATATTATTTATTTCTGATTTATTCCTTTTATTACAAATTTTTAAATTATCTATTTGTATCTTTATTTTATTTAATCCATTGAAATCTTCACTTAAATCTCTTTTAAAATATTTCATCATTTTTGTATTTTTATTATTATTACTAAAAATTGGAGTTTTACTAAATGAATATTCATATTTATGAATAGAATTTGTGTTTTCATTAAAACTTAAATTTTGCCTTTTATTAGTATTACTATCATCTAAATTAATTCTAGATTTAGAATTTATTTTACTTCTTTTATTTTCTCTTTGTATAGAATTAAAATTTTTTGATTTTGAATTGGATTTATTAGTTGATATATTTGTTTTATTAATATGATTTTTTGTTTGATAATTAATTTTTGAATAATGTTTATTTTTTTTAGGATTTTCGTTTTTTAAGTTAGTTAATAAATTTTGAATACTATTTTGAGTTTCTTCTATTAAATTGGTTGGTAAACTTAAATTTTGATATATTGGCATTTGATTATAATAATTTTGAGATATTGGTACATTCATATTATAATGTTGATAATCTGAATTTAAATTCATATTTATCAAAAATATTTAAAATTAAAATAAAATTGATTAAATTAAATAAAAATAAATAAATAAAATAGGTTAATTAAATAATCTATAAATATTAAATTAAAATTAAAAAAAAGATTTATATATTTAATTAACTCAAAAAAATGATGTAAAAATAATACAAATAAAATTTGTCTTAAACATTTTATGACTAAAATTGTTCATAATAAATTATGAAAATACAATTTACTTTATTCAATTAAATTTTCAAACTCTGTTATTTCATCTAATTATATAATTAATAAACCTTATTTTTTTACTTAAAAAAAAATAAAATTATAAAATATTTTATCACTTTAAAAAAATTCAACCATTATTAAATATTTATTTTCTATTTTTAAGAAATTCTGCAATTTTATTTCTAACATTTTCTTTTCTTTGTGCATTAGTAAGTCTTTTATTTCTAATAAACTTCTTACCATCAGGAGCAACAATAACATTAGGATCACCAGTATCTCTTTTATATCCTTCAATTTTCTTTTTCTTTTCCTTAAGTGGATTTTTTCTAATTTCCTCATGAACTTTCTTATATAAATCTTCTAAAGTTTTAACACCAGCTTTATTTAAACATTCTTTTAATTTAGAAAATTGATAATCTTGTTTACCATCTTTTTTCTTTTCATATAAATCCATATATTTTTGAACATGAACACCAAAAATTCTATCTCTTAACATATTTTCATTTTCATCACCTTTTTTTTTATCTTTTTTAGCAGGAGCACTTTTACCTGGTTTACCTTTTCCTTTTTTTGGTTCCTCTTCTTCTTCTTCTTTAGGAGAAGGGAAAATTGAATCAGAATGAGGAATATTAATTCCACCATCAATAGCACCTTTCATAGCAGCAAATACTCTATTTCCTTTAGTAGCTCTTGCTAAACCTAAATCTAAATAACAAGTAAAAGGTCTTTTTTCAATATTTTTTTCTTCACATAATTGTTTTAAATCAACATCTTCTCCAGGTTCAGTTTTTAAATCAAAAGTAGTTGATAAATTTTGATAATCTTTCTTTCCTTCATTTTCCTTATCTAAAATAACAAGAAGTCTTCTAGCACAAAGTAATCCTGTTGCATATGCTGCTGCATAATTTGTTAATCCTGCTGTTACACCCCATTTTTTTAATTCAAATGAATCTGCACTTGATTTTACTTTATCTCCTTGAAGTGTTGACCATACTACTTGACATATTATTCTTTGGTTTGTTCTACGTACTACAAATCTCCATTTTGCTGTGTTGTATTTGTTCTTACGTTGAAGGATTAAACGCTTTCTTTGGTAATAGTCTGTTTTACCTATACGTCGTCTACGGAATTTAACTTGGAAACGTTTTGAGTATACGTTGTTTTTTTGAACTTTTACAAATGGCATTTTTTAAATTTTTTTGGATCTTTGTTGAAAAATATTAATTTTTTTTAATTTTTTATTAAATAATAATTTTTTTTATTTTTATGTTAAGTTTTTTAGTTATTGAAAAGTGAGGAATTAATATTTATTTTTTTTATTTAATTTAGATATTTTATTTTAAAAATATATTAATTATCAATTTACAAATAAAGAAAATAAAATCAAATTAATTATCAATAAAAAAAACAAAAATAAAAATTAAAAAGTTTCAAAAATGAATTCAGAAAAAATTCCAAAACCAAATGGAGCTGATGCAAGAATAGTTCAAACAGTTAGAAAATTAAAAGAAGTAAATAATGTAGAACAAGAGAAAAAAGAAGAAAGAAAAAATAGTAGAGGATTAAGTTCAAAAAAGAGAAAAAATATTAAACATTCTACAATGGATCCAATACCAGAAAAAAAATTAAGTAATAATTTAAACCTTAATAATAATAAAAATTTATCTCGTCCAGTAACTGGAAAATTACATATTAATGAATCAATTTCTAAATTTGCTATTGATGGTAGTTTAAAACCAGGAAGTATTCAAAATGAAAAAAAACAAATTTTTAATTATGATAATTTAAAAAGATATAATAAAAGAGGAAAAAGTGAATATCAAAAAAATATTTTATCCCCTGCTAATTTAGAAAAATATAAAGAAGAATTTATTTTATTTTTACAAAAAGATAAAGAAATTAATAAATTAATTGAATATACTAATGTTGTTAAAAATGATGATTATGAACTTTTTGCTAGAAATAATTTTTTTTGTAAACCTTATTTTTTATTTGCTCTTGAAATGCTTATTTTAGAAGATTTTCAAGAAGCTAATACTTTAAAAGTTTTTAGGAAAAATCCTAATGTTTTACCTTTAAAAGTAGTTAAAGAAAATTATTTTAGAGATGAAGTAAAAAAACATTTAAATATTATATATTCAGATATGGAATATCAAAAAGAATCTGATAGATTATTTAATGATTTGGATTCTTATATTAAAAGAATTAATGAATTTGAAATATAATAAAACAAAATTAAATTATGGTATTGTGTCAATTTTAAATAATATTTTTAAAATATTTTTTAAATATATATATTATATCTTATTATTTCAATTTTATTTCATTTTATTTATATTCACCATATTTTTAATGAAAAAATTGATAAATAGAATAAAAATTTTATTTATATATTTTTAAGGCATTTAAAATTAACAGAATTGACCAAAAAATTTAATTAAAACTACATTAAAAATGAAAAAAACAATAAATCAACATAAATTATTAAACATATGGAAAAAAACTAAATTGATTTTTTTTTAATAAATTTAAAAAATATAATATTTAAATATTCAGTGCAAATCATCAAGTTAAAAGCAAATTTTAATCTTTGAAATTTGTAAAATCAAAGAATTAATAATTATAATTTATACAAAAATGCCAGGAAAATTATTAAAAAGAAAAACCTCAAGAAATAATAAAATTAAAAAACCTATTGAAAAAGATTTTGATCTTTCTAAATTCAAAGAACAAATAAATAAAGAATTATCTCGTTTTAAAAATAAATCATCAACAATAACAAAAAATCTTACATCGGAATATGATAAAAGATTTAAATTATACATAACGGATTTTTTTTCTTTGCAAACTTTAATGTTAATAAATAGAATATTTCATGATTCAAAAAAATTACCTAGGGAATTAAGAAATAATTTTTCTCTTCATTCTATTTTTACAAAAGCAATTAGACAATTATTAATGAATGAGTTAGAATTAATTTATTTCAGTATTTATTTAGATATTTTTGGATGGAGAAATAATAATTATGAAATAATGGAATATTTTTTAATTACAGGATTTAATGTTAAAAAAAATTTAAATGATAATATTAATTATATTGAAGAATATTTAAATTTACATTATGTAGGTTTTTCTGATAAATATAACAATTGGATAAATAATATTAAAGAAAAAAAAATTGAAATAAATTTTAAAATTGTTAATGAAAAATATAGTGAATTAAAAAGACCATATAATTCTTATTGTAAAAATAACTTTATTGACTATAATGGTGCAGTTGATAGAATTTTACATATGTCTCTTCCATATAATGAAAATTCTAAACATCAAGACAATAAAAATATTAATAATGCACTCACAGAAGATGGTGAATCACAAACTAAAAAAAAGAAATTTATTATTTCTTTTAAAGTAGAAAAACCTCCTATAACTTATTCTAATATTAAGAATAATCAAATAATTACAAATTCAGATAATAATGAAACTACTGAAAATATAAATAAAAATATAGAAAATATAAATAATAATAAAAATAAAAATTTGCAAAATCAAAATAATTTTAAAAATAATAATAATAATAATTTTTTATATCCTCAATTAAGTAATACTGAAAATAATATAAATAATTTTGTTCAACAACAAAGTTCAAATTTAAATAATATTAATTATTCTATATTCAATAATGCAAGTTTTAATAATTTAAATAATCAAAATAATTTTTATCAAAATAACCAAAATTTAAATCATCAATATGAATTAATTAAGCAACAAAGTGAATTAGTTTATAATGATAGTGCTCTTCTTTTTGGAAAAACAGGCTCTGAATATAATCAAAGTTTATTTAAAAGAAATTCTATTATTGAAAATCCTTATGAAACAATTCAAGATTATTTTTTTAATCCAATTGATTTAAAACAAAATTTAAGTATTAATAGTTATGCTGGAGGAGAATTTAAACAAAATGATAATAATAATATATTTAATTTAAATTTAAATAAAATGATTAGTAATAATGGAAATAATTCAACAAAAATTACTAAAATAAAATCAAATTCAAATTTAAATAACTTAAATTCTTTAAATCTTCAATTAAAAGATAATAATGAAAAATCAATAAATTTAAATTATTTTTCTAATCAAAATGTTAATAATAACACTAATACAAATAATAATAATAATTTTAATATTTTAAATATTAATCAATCAAATAATATTCCTAATATTACTTCTAAAAATTATTCACTTGAACCTCCTGGTGAAAAAAAAAATTTTTTAAGTTTATATCATAATTTAGCAAATAATGAAAAAAAAATCAATTAAATTTTTTAAATATATTTTTTGATTAAATAATTTTATTCAAAAGATAATTAAAAATATTTCTAAAAATATAACAATAATTAATTTAAATTTTAAAACTTCTGTTATATAAAAATAAAGTAAAGAATTTATTAAATACTGGTTTAATAATTTTTTATCCATTCCGTTTATTTGAAAAAAAATCAAAAAAAACTAATCAATTAAAACAAAAAAAAGGAAATAATAAAAATTAAATATCTTTAACCTAATTGAACACTTTAAAAAAACGTAATTTTAATAAAATAAATATACAATCAAGAATAAAAAATTAAACATAACAATAAAAAAAAAATTAATTTATATATAAAATGGAATATACAAAAACCCTAATAAAAAAATTAAGTAGAATAGAAGAACTATTTCCAGAAGATTACAAATTAAATTCAAAATTAAATATAATACATTGTCCCTATTGTGTCCATCAAGCATTTTATGGAATAATAATAGATAAGCGAAAAGAAATAATAATTTCATTTCGTTGTAGAAAAGGGCATCAAGGAGAAATGAAATTATTAGAATATTTTTGGCGAAATGAAAAAAATAATGTATATGAAATGACATGTGAATATTGTAATAAAAAACTAAAAAATTCAATTTATTGTGAACAATGTAAAGAAATTTTTTGTTCAAAAGAACCTTGTTTATCTGAACATAATAAAGAAAAACATAATCAAATTGAAAGTCTTTTAGATATGGATTCATTATGTCATAAACATAATAAAATATATGAATTTTATTGTGAAATATGTAATGTTCCTTTATGTGAAAAATGCCCTTCATTTCATGTTGAACATTCCGTTACTCATATTAATAAACCAGAAGATGATGAAATTGATAAAATTAAAAATTTATTAGAATTTAATGAAGAGAAATTAGATAATGTAATTGACCAGAAAGTAAAGTATAAACATTTAAAAAAAAAAATTGAAAATTTTGAAAAAATTCAAAGACCACAAATTCATTATATTAAATGTTTACTTTATTCAATTAAAAATTGCAATAGAATTACACCAGAATTACTTATAAATATAAATAATTTAAAAATGAATAAATTAATAATTAAAGAAGATACTTTAATTGAAGATATTTTAGAATCATATAATCTAATTGAACCATATTCAATTAAATTTAAAGATACAAATAAAAAAGAAGAAGAAGAAGAAGAGGAAGAAGAAGAAGAAGAAGAAGAAGAAGAAGAAGCAAAAAAACATAGGTAAGAAACAAATAAATTAATTTAATTTATAGAAATGGAAAAATAAAAACAAACTTTGGTTTATATGAAGGAGATATAAAAAAATTTAAAAGAGAAGGAAAAGGAAAAATGACATATAATGATGGTAATATATATGAAGGTGATTGGGTAAACAATCAAAGATTTGGAAAAGGTGTATTGAAATTTAAAGATGGAAATAAATACGAAGGAGAATTTTCAACAGATTTAATAAATGGAAAAGGAATAATGAAATATATAAATGGTGATTTATATGATGGAAATTGGGAAAATGGTTTATTTGAAGGAAAAGGATTAATGAGATATAAAAGTGGAAATGTATATGATGGAAATTATTCACATGATAAAAGAAGTGGAAAAGGAACAGCATTTTATAAAAGTGGTGATAAATATATTGGTTATTGGGTAAATGATAAAAAATATGGTACTGGTGTTTATTATTATAATACTGGTGATAAATATGAAGGTGAATTTAAGGAAGATCAAAAAGATGGAAAAGGAATTATGTATTATGCTGATGGTAATAAATATGATGGTGAATGGAAAAATGGAGAAAAAGATGGTAAAGGTATTTTTTATTATAAAAATGGAAATAAATATGAAGGGGAGTTTAAAAAAGATAATATTGATGGTTTTGGTACTTTTACTTTTAATGATGGAAGTAAATTTTCTGGTGATAAATATGAAGGAGAATGGAAAAATAATTTATATGATGGGAAAGGGACTTATTATTGTAATGATGGAAGGAAATATGAAGGAGCATGGAAAAATGGGAAAAAAGTAGGAAGTGGAGTTTTTGAGTTTTTAAATGGAGATAAATATGATGGTGAATGGGTAAATGGGAAAATAGAAAAAAAAGGTATAATGTATTTTAATAATGGAGATAAATATGATGGTGAATGGAAAGATGGTTTATTTGATGGTAAGGGTATATTTTATTATAGTAATGGAAGTAGATATGAAGGTGAATTTAAAAAAGGAAAAAGAAATGGAAAGGGAATAATGTATTATTGTGATGGTAGAAAATATGATGGTTTATGGAAAAAAGATAAAAAAAATGGAAAAGGTATTTCTTATTATAATGATGGTGATAAATATGATGGTGAATATAAAAATGGGAAAAAAGAAGGTAAAGGAATTTATTATTTTAATTCTGGTGATAAATATGATGGTGAATGGAAAAATGGAAATAAAGATGGTAATGGTGTTTTTTATTATAAAAGTGGGAATAGATATGAAGGTGAATTTAAAAATGATAATAAAGAAGGAAATGGTGTATATTATTTTAATGATGGTAGTAGAAATTCTGGTGATAAATATGTTGGTGAATATAAAAATGATAAAAGAGAAGGTAAAGGAATATATTATTATAAAAATGGTAATAGATATGAAGGTGAATTTCATAATGGAAATAAAGGAGGTAAAGGTATTATTTATTATAATAATGGTGATAAATATGAAGGTACTTGGATTGATGGAAAAAAAAGTGGTAATGGAATATTTTATTATAATAATGGTGATAAATATGAAGGTGAATATAAAAAAGGAGAAAAAAATGGTTTTGGTATATATCAATTTAATGATGGTGATAAATATGAAGGTGAATGGAAAAATGGGAATAAAGAAGGAAAAGGAATTTATTATTTTAATGATGATAGTAAATATTCAGGTGATAAATATGATGGTTATTGGAAGAATAATTTATATGAAGGTAAAGGAACATATTATTTTAAAGATGGAAGAAAATATGTAGGAGATTGGGAAAAAGGATTTAAAAGTGGTAAAGGAATATTCTATTTTTTAAATGGTGATAAATATGATGGTGAATGGAAAAATGGTTTATATGAAGGAAAAGGAATATTTTATTATCATAATGGTGATAAATACGATGGTGAATTTGTAAATGATAAAAAAGAAGGACATGGTACAATGTATTATAAAGATGGTGATAAATACATTGGTGAATGGAAAAAAGATAAAAGAGATGGTAAAGGAATATATGAATTTAAAGATGGTAGAAAATATGATGGTGAATGGAAAAAAGATAAAAGAGATGGTAAAGGAATATATGATTTTAATGATGGTAGAAAATATGATGGTGAATGGAAAAAAGATAAAAGAGATGGTAAAGGTGTATTTATATTTAATAATGGTAATAGATATGATGGTGAATGGAAAGAAGATACAATTTGTGGTAAAGGAATTATGTTATATAAAATTAATGATAGTTTTGTTGAGAAATATGAAGGTGAATGGGAAAATGATAAAAAAAATGGAAAAGGAGTTTATTGTTATAAAAGTGGTGATAAATATGATGGTGATTGGAAAAATGATTTAAAAGATGGAAAAGGTGTTTATTATTATACAAGTGGAAATAAATATGATGGAGAATATAAAAATGGAGAAAAGGAAGGAAAAGGAATAATGTATTATAAAAATGGGAATAAATATGATGGAGAGTGGAAAAAAAGTAAAAAAGAAGGAAAAGGTGTTTATTATTATACAAATGGGAATATTTATGATGGGGAGTTTAAAAATGGAAAAAAAGAAGGTTATTGTCGTTTTTATTATTCTAAGTTAAATACTTATCAAAATCAAATTTGGAAAAATGATCATTTTGAAAAAAATCCTTGATTTAATAATGTTATTTGATTGTATATTATTTGTATAATTATTTGTTTTTTTAAAATGAATAAATTTATCCAATGCAACGTTTTTAAATCTTTCAATTATTATTAAGATTTAAATTTCATTTAAATATATAAATTTTAAACAGTGTTTATATTTAATTTGTTTTCTATTAATATATTTTATATATAATTAAATATTTTCACAAAAAAAAATAAATTAAACTTTAAAAGGTACTTTTCTTCCTGACTTAAAATATCCTTTTTTTATTCCTTGTTCATAAGTCATATTTTTATCAAATGAATTATTTCTATTTCTTCTTTTTATAGTTTTTTTTGGTGATTCCATAAAAGAACCATTTAAACTTGATTTAGTTAAATTAATTTTATTATTTTTTTGAATTATTTTATTTTTTTCATTTTTACTATTCTCAAAATCTAAATTTAATATTCCCAATTTCATAATTGAATTAACCTCTTCTTTATTTTTATTTTTTGTTTTTGGAATGTCAAAAGTCATTGCAAAACAATTACTAAAATTCCCATGTCTTGGAATAGCTAAAATATCAACATTTTTCTCTTCTTCAAAATTAACTTTACTATTATGTTTTTCTGGAGTGAATTTATTATGAAAACCAAAATTTAACCTAGGACTTTGACTTCTATTATTATTATTATTATCATTTTTCTTAAATTTATTTAAATTTTCTTCATTATTATTTTTATTATTAAAATGTTTAATTCCCTCATGTTCCTTATTATCTTTACTACAATTTGGAATATAATATTCATTCCAAGGAGTTTTATGCATATATTTATAAAAAAATATTTTATAAGAAGTAGTATTTTCACTATTAGAATTAATTTCCATAGCGCATTCAGTTTGTATACTTTTCAAACTTTTTTCCCTAATATACTTCTTAACAATATCCAATAAATCTCCATCATCACCATAAATTTTAAATTCTTTAATAAAATTAGCTTTACCCATATTATAAATAGCATTATTCTTAATTTCATCCATAGTAATTCTCTTATTAGGATTTTCAGTAAAAAACTTTTTAAAAAGTAATTTCAAATTACTATTAATAAAATAAGGACAAGTAAATTCACATCTAACGACTTTCCTATATAAAGTATCTTCATTATCATCTTCAAAAGGTAATTGTCCACAAACCATACAATAAAATATGATACCAATACCCCAAATATCAATAGGAGCAGGTTTATATAAATTACCCTTAAGCATTTCAGGAGCAGAATAACAAGGAGAACCACAATTAGTTCCTAATCTACTATCAAGAGTTTTAAAATAAGTACTCAAACCAAAATCACCTAATTTAACAATCATATCATCAGTTAACATAACATTTTCTGGTTTCATATCACGATGAACAATATTATTTCTATGTAAATAATCAATTGCATTTACTATTTGATAATAAATGTATGTTGCTTCATTTATTGTTAATCTATGCTTATTACATATATAATTAAATAAATCTCCTTTTCCTGGTTTTTCCATTACTATATAATAAAATTTTTCATCTTCAAATATTTCATATGCTTTTAATATGTTTGGATGATCTAATGATGTTATTATTTTCATTTCTGTTTGCATTCTTTCTGCATCACCTGCTCGAATTAGTTTGTTTTTTTCTACAAATTTTATTGCCACTTTCTCATTTGATGCTTTATGAATTGCCCATTTTACTTTACCATATGCTCCTTGACCTAAGGTTCCTTCTATTTTGTATTCTGAGATTTTTGTTTGTTGATGACTTGTTATTTTCTTTTTTGGATGTAAGGAAAGTCCTTTTAACATTTTTTTATATTATTTATTTTATTATTTATTTTTAAATATTTAATTTCTTTTTTATTAAATAAATATATAAAATTATTAAAAACAAATTTTTTTAATTAAATATATTTTATAATTAATTTATTTATAATTTTATAAAATATATTATTTTTTATTTAGTCTAATCATAAGGATGTTGAATTCTCAAAATAAATTATTAAAATTATTCACATATAAATTAAAATTAAAAAAATATCGAAGATAAATAAAGAAGTATAAAATATAAAAATAAATAAAAAAAAAAGATAAAAATTAAAATAACACTTTAAAAGATAAATAATTATCCATAAAAATGAAAGTCAAAATGATATCTTCATCAAAGATGTTCAATCCATTTAATCATCAAATTTCAAATATAGAAACAGAATTAAAAGAAATAATGCCTCAATTTTTACAAAATAAAATAGAGGAATATTCATCTCCTATTTTATCATATTTCAAAACAAGTAATCAATATTTAATAAGAAAATATTCAGAAGATCATAATATAATTGATATGGAAAAAAGTAGTAATTTCATTAGGAAAGATTTTTATTATTTAAATGAACAAAATAATTCAAATTCATCTAAAGAAACAAATTCAAATGAAAATTCAATTGATAATAATCAAATAAATACAAATATTAATTTAATCAATGATATGCAAATTCAAAATAATTTATCAAATAATCATTTTCAAAATAAAATAAATAAAGGGAATAATAAAAATAAAGGAAAGTCAAATAATACAATGATGATGATAAATAATAATTTTCCTATATTTAGTCAAAATAATAATTCAAATAAAAATTTAGAAATGTTTGGTAAAAAAGGTTGGATTTGTAATTATTGTAATAATTTTAATTATGAAAATAGAAGTAAATGCAATCGATGTAAAATTGGAAAAAATAATCAAAAAAATAAAAATCAACAAAAAATAAATGTAAACTTTAAAAAAAAAAATACTCAAATTTCCAATCAAAATAATCAAAATGATTTATTATTAAAACAAAAATTTTCTGAAAGAGTTGGTGATTGGTTTTGTTTTAAATGTAAGAATTTAAATTTTTCTTTTCGAACTATTTGTAATAGATGTCAATTATCTAAAGAAGATTCAGATAATTATTTCCAATATTTTTATGATAATTTACAAAATCAAAATTTAAATAATCAATTGATTTATAATAATAATAACACTACAAAACAGATTTTCAATAATCCAAATATTTTTGTAGTTGAAAATAATAGTAAAAATGATGATTTAAATATAAATTAAGAAGCAAATTTATTTTTAATCTATAAAAATAAATGTATGATGTATTAATTTAATATGAAATAATATATTATTTCATTCTTATATGGACTTATCCATAAGAAAATATATATTATCTCTTTTATTTATAATTAATCATATTTATAAATTATTTTAATATTTTTATCATAAATAAAAAACATTCCATATTTACTCATAAAATATATTTAATATTTATAAAAATTAAAAATAAAAAAAAAAAAAATAAAAAATATTTTTT
>JAEEGK010013309.1_pt1 | contig 18554 bp, 14 predicted proteins | sample 8958771 | NCBI WGS metagenome assembly JAEEGK01 (sample SAMN16246547, study PRJNA631951) | gut metagenome | biome: gut microbiome; feature: rumen; material: SC-attached | host: Bos | place: Iran: Karaj | collected 2018-10
CAGTTGAACATGTCACGTCATTTCTCCTGATTTTAAACTCCCTTTCGAAAATCCACTTACATCTGCCTATAGAGCTTTTTGCTCTTGTACCGGCTTAACGAACGGTGTTAGAATACCGCTCAAAAAGCGTATTCCTTCCGGTGCTGGTATGGGCGGTGGTTCTTCTGACGCGGCCGCGGTTCTTTCGGGGCTTTCGCAGCTTTTTGATATTGAGCTTACAGCTCAGCAGAAATATGAAGCTGCATCCCGAATAGGAAGCGACGTTTTCTTTTTCCTCGGAGAGGGAGAAGCTTGTCAAGCTGCTGTTGTTTCTGGGCGCGGCGAGAATGTCAGGTACATTGACAGCCGCAGGGATCTTTCATTTGTTTTATTATGTCCGCGTGTCCATAGTTCTACCGGCGAAGCATATACCCTCGTTGACCACTGGCATAATGCGAATAGAGCTGAAATAACTCCATTCAATGAGTTGGAAGACATATATAGAAAGCCCGTCAAGCAATGGTCTTTTTATAATAGTTTTACAGAACCTCTTGCATGGAAGTTTCCGGAGATAAGAAGGGCGTTATCTGATTTGCAGCAGTGTACGGCACCGTTTGTTCAGATGACAGGCTCTGGATCCGTTGTCTTCGGAGTTTTTGCGTCCGACGAGGAGGCAAAACAAGCTCATGCAAAGCTTAGCGATGCATGGGAAGAGTGTTATTTTCTTACTTCTCGATAATGTTTCTATTTCGCGAAGTTGTATTTGCAGGAGGGTATAAATGCAAATCACAGAGATTCGGATCCGTAAGGTGGCAGCCGAAGGAAAATTGAAGGCTTACGTAACAATTACATTTGATAACTGCTTCGTCGTACACAATGTAAAGATAATTGAGGGTAAGACAGGACTTTTTATCGCAATGCCCAGCCGCAAGACTGGTTCAGGCGATTACAAGGATGTTGCACATCCAATCAGTCCAGAGTTCAGAAATGAACTGCAAAGCAAGATAGTTGCTGAGTATGAGGCCGGTCATGTTGAAGAAGCCGGTCCTGGAGACATGGACTGAAAAATCGGTAGGAAAATCAGATTTTCATGAAAATGGTGATTTGACACTCCTGCCGTATATTTTTTATATTTAATAATGTAAGACCGTAATCTGTGAAAAATGCAGATGCGGTCAAACTTCGCATTTTTGAATGCGTTGATTTTTTCCTTTGGGACGTCGTCAAGTGGTAAGACAACGGCTTTTGGTGCCGTCATTCCGCTGGTTCGAATCCAGCCGTCCCAGCTACTAAAAGGACATTGTTTTTGTCCACTCCAGTAAGAACTGGAAATGATGATTTAAGGAGTCCGCAATATGGATTACATGACATTGAGTGCAGAAGTGCGCACAGAATCAGGAAAGAAATTTGCAAAACAGCTCAGGGCAGAAGGAAAACTCCCAGCAGTTATGTATAACTCAAAGGGTGTTGCTACAATGCTCTCCGTTAACGAGGCTGAATTCACAAAAGTCTGGAAACAGGCTACACCTACAACTCTTATCAAACTTACAGTTGGTAAGGATACGATGCTCGCATTCATCAAAGATACAGAATACGATATCATCACAGACAAAAACCTTCATGTTGATTTCCATGTAATCGACGAGGACAAGCCTCTCGTTGCAGAAATCAAGCTCCAGCTCGGTGGAAGCCCAGTTGGTGTTCGTGAGGGTGGTGTTCTTCAGAAGGGTACTCCTTCAATCAAAATCCGCTGTCTGCCAAAGGATCTTCCTATCCGCATCATTGCAGACGTATCTGCTCTTAAGATTGGTGATTTCCTCCACGTTAAGGAGCTCAACCTTGGCGACGGAGTTAAGATTATTTCTGACGGCGAGGCAGTTGTTGCTTCTGTCCGCGCTCCAAAAAGATAAGCTGTTTATCGCTTAAAAAGAAGCCTGCGGTCTTTATGTCTGCGGGCTTTTTTTGTTTGTGCGCCATCGCTTGATGCGGTTGATAAATGGATTTGCTTGTCACTGTTAAAAACTCGATTTGTCCTCATGGCGTTTCGGCTGAAACATTGCGCGGAAAAACCGTGCTTGCCGCCGTTTCGGGCGGTGTTGACTCTATGGTGATGCTTGATCTGCTCCGGAAACTGTCACAGGAAATTGGGTTTACGCTTCGGGTAATTACGGTGAACCACAACATCCGCCCGGACGCGGAGACATCCGGTGATGCGGAGCTTGTCGCCAATACGTGTGCGTCTTATGGCATTCCATGTACTGTTCGTGTTTTGCGGAGGGGACTCGTTGCGGAAACTTCCGCAGCACGCGGCAAGGGCACGGAGGAAGCCGCACGTTTCCTGCGTTACGAGGCTTTTGAGGAAGAAGCCCGCAACACCGGTTCAGAAATGGTGTGTGTCGCCCACAACAGGAACGACCGGCTGGAAACAATACTCCAGCGTTTTTTGCAAGGCGCGGGAGTCCTTTCTTCTTTCGGAATGCGTCAGCACCGGGGAATATATTCGCGTCCTCTTTTTGACATTTCAAGAAGTGAAATTGAAGAATATGCAGCGAGGAACAACATTCAGTTCAGAACGGACGCGACAAACGCAGATAATTCGTATTTCAGGAACCGAATCCGCAATAGCCTTATTCCTTTTTTGAACGAGCTCGAGCCAGGCTGGGATTCTGCTGTCCTTCATGGTGCTGAAAAAAACATGGCGGCAGCCGATGATATAAATACAAGCAAAAAAAATGCTTCGTGGACTTTTGTAAGCTTTGCTTCTGGCAAGAAGTCGGGTAGTGGTGCGCTCTGTATGGACGAGACTGATTTTGACAGATGCCCGTTCACTGCAAGAATCACGCTGCTTTATGAAGGACTTACTTTATTAAAATGCCCAAAACGTATACCTTATAGTATGCTCGCTTCTTTCGCGGACGGGGCGGGAAAGGTGTCTGGAGCAGGCGTAAAGCTTGAACGGAAAGGCGAAAAAGTTTACTTATCCATTTTTGATGAAACTTTTGGCGAAAAGGGAGAAGCCGGCTTTTTTGTCTTTGTGCCGTGCCCTGGAAGATACGATGTCGGTGGCGAGAGCGTGACAATCCGGGCTGCAAATGCGGTTTCTGGCAAAAAACTTTTTGTCGCAGAAACAGATGACGGCTGTGTCTCTGGAGAGTTTTTCTTGCCGGTTGTTATCCGTTCCGGGACATCGTCCGATTCGTTCAAAACTTCGGGCGGTGAACGCAAATTGCTTTCCAAGATTTTCTCGGAATGGCACGTGATGCCTGAAAACCGGTGGAAAATCCCGGTTTTCGAGGATGATGAGAACCGCGGAGTGTGGGGCAGCTTGTTCGGTTATCCTGACTGGTTCGTGAAAATCGACAGTTAAGTTCCCGATATAGGAGCTTTGCTTTTAATTTAGTATATTGCATACAGATATATAAAAATGATAGATATAGGAGATAATGATGATTAAATATAGCGGAAAAGAAGGTCGTGCCGGCCTGTTGTTCTTTGTCGTGATGGTAATTCTTCTTGCGGCTTATTTTATAACGACAAGGGCAGAGTCTTCCGTTCCTGAAATTTCCTATACTGATTTTTTGGAATACGTTAAAACATCAAAAATAACTGAAGTTCATATAAAAGATGGTACGTCTATAACTGGCATAATTCAGGCGGCGAACGGGCAGTCATCCGGATTTAAGACGGAGATTCCGTACGAGGACAACAGCCTTATGGATAAACTCCGGGATGCCGGTATCGTCGTTTCGGGCAGAAAATCGAAAGAAAGCATAGTTTCCATTGTTTTGTCTTATTTGCCGTGGGTTTTGACATTTGTTTTCTTAATGTTCATGATGCGGCAGAATTCTTCGCAAGGCATGAAAGGAATGCAGTTCGGAAAAAGCCGTGCGCGAGTTTTTGATGCTTCCGGAAAGAAAATCAAGTTTGAGGATGTTGCCGGACAAGAAGAGGCAAAAAAAGAACTTGCTGAGATTGTAGATTTTCTTAAAACCCCGAAAAAGTATCAGGAGATGGGTGCTAAAATCCCGACAGGTGTTCTGCTCGTTGGAAACCCGGGAACAGGAAAAACGCTTCTTGCGCGGGCGGTTGCAGGCGAGGCTGGCGTAAATTTCCTGCATATTTCTGGAAGCGATTTTGTAGAGATGTTCGTTGGTGTTGGAGCGAGCCGCGTGCGAGATTTGTTTGACCAGGGACGCAGAATGGCTCCTTCAATTATTTTCATAGATGAGATTGATGCCGTTGGACGCGCACGCGGAGCCGGGCTTGGTGGCGGACACGATGAGCGTGAGCAGACACTTAACCAGATGCTCGTTGAGATGGACGGCTTTGACAACAAAGACGGCGTTATTGTGCTTGCGGCGACAAACCGCCCGGATGTTCTTGACCCCGCGCTGCTCCGCCCGGGACGTTTCGACAGGCAGATTACAGTTTCGCTTCCGGATTTGAAGGAACGCTGTGCAATCCTTAATGTTCACGCTAAGAAAATAAAGCTTGGCGATGACGTTGATTTGGAAAGAGTAGCCCGCGCGACTCCTGGCATGAGCGGCGCAGACCTGGCGAATATCGTGAACGAAGCGGCTCTTTTTGCCGCGCGTAAAGAAAAAAAATCAGTTGGCAGTAGCGAATTTGAGGAAGCTCGTGATAAAATACTTATGGGTGTCGCGCGCGACTCTATGGTTATGCCAGAGAAAGAGCGCGTGATGACAGCATGTCACGAGGCTGGTCACACGTTGCCATATTATTATCTAAAGAATGCATCGCCGCTCCACAAAGTAACGATAATACCGCGCGGCAGGGCTCTTGGACTTACTGTTGGACTTCCAAAAGAAGACTCGTACTCGCATACGAAAGGTTGGCTTCTTGACCAGCTTGTAATAATGTTCGGCGGTTATGCCGCAGAGACCGTCGTTTATGGCGAGACTACAACTGGTACGCAGAACGATATTCAGCAGGCAACGAATCTTGCACGCCGAATGGTTTGCGAGTGGGGTATGTCTGACGAGGTCGGCGCGGTAACTTACGGACAGGAAGACGAGCCTATCTTTATGGGACGAGAGCTTGCCCGGCACAAGGAATTCTCCGAATATACCGCGCATCAGATTGATAACGCTGTTCGGAAAATCCTTGACAATGCCAAGGAGCGGGCGTGCAAAATACTTACGGAGCATAGGGATCAGCTCGATTTGATTACGAATGCCCTTATTGAAAACGAAACCCTTGATGACGCGGATATCCGCAAAATTCTCGGACTTCCGGAGGTCGCTGTAGAATGAAGAAAAAAGTTTGTTTCCTGCTGTTGGTGGTTCTTGCCGCGTCTTTGTTTGCAGCTACAAGCGGCGCCGGACGCAATTTTGCGTTGCGCTACCTCAATCTTGCGATAAACGCCGTTTCTTCCGGTGATTACGAGTCTGCGGATTCGCTTGCCGTGACAGGTCTTTCATATGATGAGACTGTCGCTGACTTTTGGTACATTCGAGCAAAAGCCGCGGCAGAAAGAAACGATGCATCCAAAAACATAATCGAATATCTTGAAAAAGCCGTCGCTTATAAAGATTGGCTTAAATACAGCAGTACGAATGCTGTTGTCATGCTCGCTGACCTTTATTACAAGACAGGCAATTTTAATCAGTGCCTTGATATTCTGAATGACGTGTCAAAAAATGCCATGCCTGAGATTTACTATTTGCAGGCAGCTTCATTATATGCAGTTGGCAGTGTAAAAGAGGCAAGGAATATCATATCGTTTTCGACTTCGCTTTATCCGGAAAACGCCGAGTTCGTGTCGTTGTTTTTCAAGAGCGAATACGATATTTCAAGTAAAGCAGGTTCAAAGCTCCCCTATAAGGATCCGCCGACAGGAGAAATTAGCCGTAAGCTGTTGAAACGTGTCTATGATTTGTTTGAGAAAAGCTCTGACATTCTTCTTTACGCCGCTTTTTTTGCTGATCAGGAAGAGGCATCGAATCTTATAAAGCTTTATACAGCCGGTACTGATTTGTACGGATACAATATCTTTTATCCTTTCGCATCGCTGAAATGCGGATTCCTTTCGGAGTCACAGGCTTTTGATGTTTATGCAAAGCTCGCTGGCGACAATTTTGAATACGATATGTTCAAAACGATGGCACTCGAGATGAAAAGTGACGAGGCTCGGGAACATCTTTTGAAAATCCTTTCTTCATTTTCTTCGACAATCAAATTCAGTTCATGCAATAACGGAGTTTACGATATCACGTGCTTATATAAATACGGACGGCCAGAGAAGATTGTTTACGACAAAAATAACGACGGAGTTGTTGATTGGTATATCGAGTGTGATTATGGAGCGCCTGTTTATTTGGTAGACGAAGAACATAAAGTGTCGGTGAAGTATCACAGTTTCCCATCAATAAAGACGGCTGATTTCTTAGCCACTAATACATCTTACTCATTCGTGCCGTTCACCGAGAACTGGACACCAGTTTTATTGGAAAAAACGTCTTTTGGAAGCGAGGAAAATCCGTTCTTTATTCCGGTGCTCGCAAATATCCCTGATCATAACAATGAGTCAATCGCTCTTTCAGAAGAAGAAGCGTTAGAAAATGCTTATCAGGTGAAACTGCCGCTTCCGGGCGGAAACAAAACAGAGGCTGTTTTCTCTTTGTTTGAAAAGCAGCCTGTAAGCGTCAAGTATTATGAGAACGGAAGAGAATATGCTGATGCCATATTTGTTGATGGTTTGCTTTCAACCCGGTTTGTGGATATGGACAGAGACGGTGTGAAAGAAATAAAAGAAGTTTATAAAGTTCCAGCTATCGTGAATGATGATACGCAAAAAAAACTGATTGATTCATTGTTTGGTAAAATTCCGTATAATCATGATTTGTGGCTTTCTGAGCTTTTTATAGATACTGATGGCGATTCTTCGCTTGATTATCATACAGTTTATTCCGAAGACGGATGGACGCATACTTTCTGGGGAGTTGATGAAACTGGCGGATATGAAGCCTCGTATTCCGAAAATTTCGATGGCTCTTTACGGGAGTCGCAGTTTTTCCACCCGCTTGAAAAAGTTCTTATTACAGTTGTTCTGCGCGGCGAAAAGCTTATTACAGTTTCTGTGGGCAAGGAAGTTTACTCAGTTTTCTATGACGAAGAAAATGATTTTTACTGGGTTTACGAGCGTCCGTCAACGAACGACTTCGTTCCGGAGATAAAGCAACTACTCGACAAAAATGGCAGCGGCCTTAATGTAACTGCCATCTATGATTTGGGAGATGGCTCACGCGTCCTTGCCGAAAAGACTTGTGGTGTTTATTTCGGAGTCATCGTTTATGAGTGAGTTTTTCGTCCGCCGGGAAAGACGCGGCTTTTTTTGCTCTGCGCTTCTGCTGGTGTGCGTTTTTCTTTTTGCAGCACTTTTTGTGTCGTGCAAGACGTTCTCCGGTACGCCACGCGAAATGCCAGACTATACCGACGAACAGATTCGCTCTTTGGAAGCGACGAATATACGCCGCTCGCTTGCTGACAAGCCCGTTTATTCTTTGTGGCTCGCTCAGCTTTTGCTGCAAAAAGCACCTGACGATTCTGCTTTGACTTCGCTTCTTTCTGATTGCGTGGCAGAAGTTGAATCGTCAATGGAAAAAGCAATCGAAAAATCAGAATGGTACGAGGCGGAAAAACTCTGTAAGACTTTGCTCTGTGTATGCGGTTCTGAAGCGGTCGCGCAGGATAAACGGGATGCGATAGCCGCAGGGCTTGCAGAAAAAAAGCTCGCGAAGCCGGAGACGGAGCTTGTGGAGACGATGGAAACACAAGCAGATGCGTCTGAGCAAAGTCTTAAAACATCAGATTATATAAAAGGAACTGTCACCGTATGGGTAGACAAGGGCGTTACTGTACAAAACAGGGTGGGGTACAACGAAATTGCGCTCGGTTCTGGATTTTTCATTAACGAAGCCGGATATATAATCACTAATTATCACGTTATTCAAAGCGAAGTTGACCCAAAATACGAGGGATTCTCGCGTCTTTACATAAAACTTGCCGGCAAGCCTGATGACCGCATACCGGCTAAAGTCATTGGCTGGGATGCGTCCGTAGACCTTGCTCTCATAAAAGCCGACGTAAAACCCGGTTTTGTGTTCGAGCTCGGTTCTGCTTCTGATTTGGAAGTCGGCGACAGAATAATTGCCGTCGGTTCACCGCTTGGACTAGAGCATACAGTTACTTCTGGTATTATTTCAGCTGTCGGACGCGATGTCGGAATGCCGGGAAAAGTCATTCAGATTGATGCCGCCGTAAATTCCGGTAACTCCGGCGGACCGATTGTAGATGCAAACGGCAAAGTTCAAGGCGTTGTTTTCGCCGGACTTTTGCAGTATCAGGGACTGAACTTCGTAATTCCGGTTGAATCCTTAAAAGCAGAGCTTTCCGCGCTTTACTGCGGCGATGAAGTGCTTCATCCGTGGATTGGCATGACCGGGCGCACCAAAAAAGTGTATCCGTCTGATGAAGAGGGAATCGGTGTGGAAGTGCTTTACGTTTTGCCCGCCGGTATCGCCGACTATGCCGACATAAAACCCGGTGACGTTATCTGTTCGTTCGACGGCACCCCCGTAAAAGACATGGACGAGCTTCATAACGCGATGATTCCGGCGGGAACTGACCGCATCGTGGAAATCGAGATTATCCCCGGCGGCGAAACTCCGGCAGACGCGGACGACACCAATCGCAAAACTGTTAAAATCTACCTTGAGAAACGCCCCGAATATCCCGGGCTCACGATATACCAGAACGAACTCCTATACAAAGCCTTCTATCCCATCGTCGGCATGGAGCTGGTTCCTGTTTCCTCCGCATCCGTCGGCAAATACGCCGTAAAATCCGTCATAAAAGGGAGCGTTGCCGATGAAAGCGGCTTCGCGGACGGCGACCCGGTAGAAATCATCTCCGCCGAGCCGGTCGAAGGCAACAGTTATCTATACGTCGAAGTTTACGCAAAAAAACGCCGCAAGGGCTATCTTGACGTGACTCTGGGATTCGCCGTTCCTCTGGACAGTACAAGCTTTTTCTAATAAAATGTCGCAAATGACAGATTTATCACTTAAGCGCAATTTTTGCATAGTTGCGCATATCGACCACGGAAAATCAACTCTTTCGGATCGTCTTATACAAAAAGCCGCGATTATTGACGACAGACAGTTTCAGAATCAGATTCTCGACAACATGGACATAGAGCGCGAGCGCGGTATCACTATAAAAAGCCAGGCAGTAACAATCCCTTACACCGCAAAAGACGGAAAAACGTACGAGCTCAATTTTGTCGATACTCCCGGCCACGTTGACTTTTCCTACGAAGTTTCGCGTGCAATAGCTTCTTGCGAAGGCGCGCTCCTTCTTGTCGATGCGTCTCAGGGCGTCGAATCCCAGACGCTTTCCAACATGTACCTCGCCATGGAGCACGATTTGGAGATTGTTCCGGTCGTAAACAAAATAGACCTGCCATCCGCAGATATCCCTGCCGTAAAACATCAGATTGACCACGACCTTGGGCTTGATCCGGACGGTGCTGTTCTCGTTTCTGCAAAAACAGGCGAGGGAGTTGACGAACTTTTTGAAGCGATTGTAACGCGCATACCGTGCCCAAAAACGGCCGATGACGGTAAGACAAGAGCTTTGATATTCGACTGCCATTACGACCCGTACAGGGGCGTTGTCGTGCATCTGAGGATGTTTGACGGTTCAATTAAAACTGGACAGACAATCCGGCTTATGTCATCCGGTGCAGATTACCGCGTTGAGCAAGTTGGCGTTTTCAAAATAAAGCTTGAGGAGACTGGCGAGCTTAATGCCGGTGACGTTGGCTATATAATCGCCGGTATTAAAACGGTTTCAGACGTGCGCGTCGGTGAGACAGTCACGCTAGCGGACAACCCTGCGGACGAACCTCTTCCTGGGTTTAAGGATGTTAAGCCTGTCGTTTTCTCTTCGATTTACCCGATGGACTCAAATGACTACGAAGAGCTTAAGGACAGCATGGAAAAACTTAAGCTCAACGACGCGAGCCTTGTCTATGAAAAAGACTCTTCTCTTGCTTTGGGCTACGGCTTCCGCTGCGGTTTCCTTGGACTTCTTCATCTTGAGGTTGTTCAGGAGCGTCTTGAGCGCGATTTCGACCAGTCTGTTATATTTACAGCTCCGTCTGTCCGCTATCAGGTGACGCTTTCAAACGGCGAGGAGCTTTTCGTCGATAACCCGGCGAACTATCCTGATGCAGGAAGACTTAAGTCAGCGAAAGAGCCGTATATCAAGGCTTCTATCATCACGCCTGCTACGTACCTTGGCTCGATAATGTCGCTCTGTACAGAAAAACGCGGCGTTCAGGTAAACATGCAGTACCTTGACGAAAAGCGTGTCGAGCTTATATACGAAATGCCGCTTTCAGAAGTTCTCTTCGACTTCTACGACAGACTCAAAAGCTACAGCCGCGGTTATGCGTCGTTCGACTACGAGGTTATCGACATGCGCGAGACTGACCTTGTAAAAATCGATATTCTGCTTAACGGAAAAGGCGTTGATGCGCTTTCGCAGCTTTCTTACAGGGGGAATGCCGTCGAGCGTGCGCGCCATGTTTGTGAAATGCTCAAGGGCGAAATAAGCCGCCAGCAGTTCAAAATCGCGATTCAGGGCGCTATCGGAAGCCAGATTATCGCGCGCGAGACAGTCAATCCAGTGCGCAAGGATGTTCTTGCCAAGTGTTATGGTGGTGACATCACGCGAAAGCGCAAGCTGCTCGAAAAACAGAAAGAAGGAAAGAAGCGCATGAAGCTTATCGGTGACGTGGAGTTACCGCAGAGCGCGTTCCTTGCGGTCCTGAAAACGAAAGAAGAATAGTTACTGACCGGCTTTTAAGAATGCGTCTACTTCGGCGCGGATTCTGTTCAAAAAGTCCTGCGTCATGCGGAATCCGGCGGCGCAATCTGGGAAATGTGCGTATAAGTAACCGCATTCACCAATAAGTTCTTCAAGCTCTGTAGAGGAGCGTGGTTCTTCGCTTCCCGTAAGAATCGCTTTTATGCGCGAAAGCTTTTTCACCTGATTTTCAACATATCTGTACTCTGGCTGCGACGCCGCCGGAGCCGCAAATACTGGCTCTGCGGCGCATCCGGTTTTCTCTGCGGCTTCCGCAGAATCGCGCAATGACTTTGCTAAGCCAAACATCACGTCCTGCGCAATACGCTGTATGCCGTTTTCCATACCTGATTCTGCGCAATCAAACAAATTGCTTACTTTTTGATAACGATTCGCATAAAGCGCACCGTAACTCGAAAGTGCCGCGTCTGTATATTCAGTACGTCCCGCCTTGCCGACAATCGGATGAGCGGAATAGTTGTATGCCGCCGCTGGAGTTCCGGCGGGTCTCCGCCTTTCTGATGTGACTAAAGAAGCTGTGTGAGCCGGTGCGCCTTTGCAATGGGTTTGTCCCGGAATAAACGAGAAATCAAGGCCGCATACAAAAACAGGTGTTCCAGGCTTCCTCAAATATAGTGCTGTTTCTACTGCATAAAGACCGACGGAACCCAGCGGCGGAAAAACTGGAATCCCAAGAGAACGCGCCGCGAACGTAAGTTCTTTCATAAAAGGCAATGTGCAGTATTCAGAAAGAAAAAACGAAACGTTGCCACCGCAAAGACGTGTTACCCGCGGGCGTGACGTAAGGTCTGCAATAACGTGAATACCGGACTCCGCCGCGCCTATATACGCTTTTTCAATGGCGAGCTGGCTTTCAACGGCAACAACAGCATCTGGGCGTATACCATTCTGCAAAAGAGCGGGCAGGGCAGCGTCCACGCACATTATAAAAAAGTGTTGTCTGTGCGCGGCGAGTTCTGGCAGGAGTTTGTCTATAGAACGCCCGGCTCCAATAACAAGAATTGGCTTTGAAACGCTGTTTAATTGTAGGAATTGGATATTATTAATATATTCGAGATTCTTGCGTCCGTCGCAATTATGCGCACTGCAAGAAGCGAACTCAATCATCTTCAAGTTTTTAAGAACGTCGAGTGCGAACATTCGCCCCATACGAGTAAGTGTTATATGGTTTTTCCAAAAAGTTTGTATAAAATTATCAGTGTACTCTGTTACTTCTGTGTATGCTTCTTCGCTGAACGTCGTTCCACCGCTCATTTTGACGATTGCGGCACGTTTGAAAGAGCCGGGCGGTGGAACAAGTTTTCCTTCGTTAAGAATCTTTGCTATATCTGAAGGGCTGTGCAACAAAACTGACGAAATTTTGCCAGAATTCGCCGAAGTGATATTATCACGTTCGCAATTTTCCCTAAAAAACTCATACAGTTCTTTGTCAAAATCTACCGTAAGTATGTGACAGCCCTGCGGCATTTTATCGAGCAGTTCGCACAGCCCGTAACCAAGCGCCGGTGCATAGCACATAATAAGCGTGTCGGGTAGAAGAGTAAGAGATTCTATGAATTTTAATACAGCAGTTTTAGGAGAGTATTTTGAATAGAGGTATCTGTTTTTGTATAAAACGGAAAAACCCTGTTGGGTTTGAACCAGACAGGGTTTTTCGTTATGCTCTAAATCGCTTTTCAAATTGTTTAGAATGCCATTTCTGCCCACAGTGAGAATACATCATTCTGTATATCACCATTTGCTAACATTACCTGATCAAATCCTTCGTTGAGGTAAGCTGAAACAAAGTACTCATAATACTCGATATCAGATTCAGCTGGTTCTTCATTTACTGTCTCGTTAAGAAGCTTGAGTACGATTATATTGTTTCCAATTGTGATAGGACTTGAGATTTCATTCGGTTTGAGAGCGAAAGCTGTTCTGAAGAATGTTTCGTTTGTCTCTGCCCCGCTAAGTTCTGTGATACCAGAGAAAGGAAGCATACCAAGGTAGCTGTTTCCGCCGTAGTTGATGGCGAATTCAGGAATCTCTTTTTTCTCAACACCAGCTGCGATAGCTGCATCATCAAATCCGAGTGTAGCTGCGCTAGATGCGAAATCTTCAGCAAGTCCCATGAAATAATCGTCTACAAGACCTTCTTCGTTGTAGCGGATATAATCTTTAATTGTTTTGAGTGTGTCGCTGTCAGATAAATTAGCTGCTACAGGAGCTGCATCGCATCTGAAGATGATATAACCGGTTCCTGTCTTTGTGATATCAGAAACAGAGCCTGCAGAAAGTGAAGTAATCTTTGCGAAATCTTCATCTGATGTAAGAATGTTCTTAAACTGATATGCGAATTTTGATGTAACTTTTCCGTTGTCATCGCAGTATGATTTTGAAGAAAGTGTAGAAGCTGCATCATCGAATGTAACTTCGTTATTGTCGAGCTGACTCTTGATTTTCTTCAGCTCGCTCTCCTCGCTTGCAGTGATTGCTGAAAAGCTGTACTGCTTAAAGAGATCTACGTTCTTGTTTGCGTATTCAAGAGTTTTGTCATCAGGATAATCTGCTTTTGCGAAAGAAACCATTTCGAAAGAGCGTGTCTTTCTTGTAAGGTCAGCGAAAAAGCTGCTCTCGTTTGCAGGTGTCTTGAGTCCGTACAATGTATTTTTGATGTATTTTGTTGACTGACCGAGAGAATCAAGAGAAAACCTGTTTGAGATATTTGATTTCACGATTGATTCGCGCAGTGATTTTTTATATGTTTCTGAAGCTTCGCGGAAAGCTTTTGCGGAATAATTTCCGTTTTCATCCGTAAAGTACTGAATCATCTCGCGCTTGATTGCGTTTTCTGCAGGAACGTAACCACTGTCGTTAACAAGATCCGTATACATCATGTTGAGTACTACTGTGTTGAAAGCACCCTGGAAGATGTAATAATAATCCATCTGGCTGATGGATTTACCCTGCGCCTGAGCCTGCTGCTGATAATACTGTGCGTAATTCTGAACAGCTGTAAGATAATCAGTGCCGTAGCCATACTCAATCTTTTTACCATTATAGGAGCCGACTACTTTTGTTTCCTGACCGGATGTGAAGCCGCCGAGACTCGGTACTAAGATAAAAGCTACTGCGGAAAGAACAAGAATAAAAATTGATCCAGCAGTAAGCCAGATATTCTTTTTGCTTTTTCCCTCTTTCTTTTTATTTTCTTTTTCTAAATCTTTCTCTTTGGACGCCATATATAATTCCTTCAATAAGATATTCTGATGCAGCAACAGCTTTCTATGTACAGCTTGCCGACAATAACAACTGATTTTATCACTGTCATTTTCATGTGTCAACTGAAACAGGGCTTTATATTTGATTTAGGGGAGATTTGAGCCTGTTTCAAAAGCATTGCGCTTAGGAAACAGGCTTGTGGATTATTTGCTAAGGAGTATTTCCTCTGCGGTTGTACAATTACGTTCTCTTGCAATGCTTAGAGCAGTGTCGCCTGCTTTTGATTTTGCGGCTCTTTTTGCTCCGGCATCAATAAGAAGTATTAAAGATTCAGCTGAGTCGTATGCGGCTGCGTACATCATAGCCGTCTGACCGTATGTGTCTACGGCTTCAAGTTCAGCACTCTCTCTAATAAGAAGTTTAATAACATCGAAAGAATTCTTTTCAGCTGCGAACATAAGTGCTGTTCTGCTGATATCGTTCTTTCCGTATGCATCGTATTCGTTTGTCAGCCAGAAACTTGCTTCCTGGTCGCTTTCATACGATGGTGAGTGAGTCTGGGCATCTACATCGGCTCCGTAAGCAATAAGAAGGTTTGCTGTGTCATCGGCGTTTCTTATGGCTGCCCACATTATGGCAGTTTTTCCATAATAATCGGCGGCTTCGATGTCAGCTCCCTTGTCCAAAAGAATCTTTGCGATTTTTGTTGAGTCTGTTTCTGTCGCCGTCATCAACGCTGTCATACCGATGTTGTTGCGGTTCTCCATATCGGCGCCGGCATTTATAAGAAGCTCAAGAGATTCTGCTGAACCGAATGCGGAAGAAATCATAAGCGCGGTGAAGCCGGCTTCTTGTTTTGCCTCAAGATTGGCACCTGCAATGACAAGAAGGCTTATAACGTCTTTTGAGTTATACCTTGCGGCCCACATAAGAGGTGTCCATCCATATGCATCTGCCGTATCAACATCCGATTTTTCTGCGATAAGCTGTGATGCTGTTTTGAAATCGTTGTTTTTAGCGGCTTTCATGAGTTCCGTAAAACCGTTTTCTCCTACTGTCTGTGTAAATGCAGCCGCAAGGACAAAGACAAGAAGGAATGCTGATATAGCTTTTTTCATAAAAGCCTCCTGATAAATGGTGTCTCCAGCGATTTTATTGCATGTGAGACAGATAGAAATAGCTGACTGCATGAAATGCAATGTCAGCTACTCAAAGATTCTAAGGGGTAAAATCGGAATAGTCAACGAAATAAAAAATAATTTTAGTAATGTATTGACTTTTTTTTATGAGTTTTATATAGTGAACACCATCACGGGGGCGTAGCGAAGCTGGTTATCGCGTCGGCCTGTCAAGCCGAAGATCGCGGGTTCAAGCCCCGTCGCTCCCGCAAAAGCCCATCGATTAAGATGGGCTTTTTTGTAACATAAATATTCGATTTTTACGGGCAATAGCGCAGTTGGTAGCGCGCCAGGTTCGGGACTTGGAGGTCGCGGGTTCAAATCCCGCTTGCCCGATATTTTATTTTAAACACATATTTGCGCACGTACGACGGGGTAGGGATGCGGAAGGCACGAAGCGTTCTGGACGCGCTGCGAAGCGGCCGGACAGAATGAAGGTGTGCGAAGCACCCTACCGGAACCTGTAGCAGCCCGACGGCAACTTGTTGCCGTACCCCCCTGAATAGTATATACTGGAAAAATCATCAAACAAAAAAAATGGAAGGAGTTAATATGAGACGAATTTTGTTTGCATTTATGATTATTGCACTTGTCGCTGTTCCTGTTTTTGCTCAGGACGCGCCTAGTGAATTAGAGGATGGAGCTGCATCTCTCGGAATGTATTATATGGCTGGTGAGTTCAGCATGATTGGACTCAGCTTTCACCAGTGGCTCGGAAACCACGGAATTATGGTTTCTGCCGGATTGGATTCAAGCCATACGAGCGCGTTGGCGGAATATCAGTATTCTATCTTTTCAGCGCATCTTACTGAAACTTTGAACTCTCATCTTTATGTATGGGCGGCTGGCGGAGTGAATTTCAGGACTGATTCTACTTATAACCAGACGACTACGTTTTGGGATGACGAAACCCACATCAATGCGGTCGCATCGCTCGGAATTGGCGTCGAGTTCGTATGGTGGAGACATCTTTCTGTTCCTATACAGTTCGGTTACGTCGCAGAGTTTCCTTATGATATCGGGATGTCTTTCTGCTTCGCTTCGGGTATCCGCTACCGCTTCTAGCCTTTTGTGAGCAAGATACAGGCATTTTTGAATTCTTTACGAATTCTTAAAAAAAAAAGTTTTTTTGTGACACTTTGCGGACAACAAGTGTTTAATGTGATATAATGATGTTTGTCTGATGGTTATTCAGAGAAATAAATGGAGGTTTTTATATGAACAGATTTATTACTATTATTGCTGCTGTTCTTACAGTTTGTCTACTTGTTGCAGGCTGCTCATCTGCTCCTGCTGCTGAGCCAAAACCAGAGCCAGTTGAACTGCCAAGTAAAGTTAAGACTGAGGTTCTTGATCACAAAGGTGCTGCTTTAGGAAAGACAACTCTTCCTGAATGGATTGATGTTTATATCGATTTTGGTGCAAGAGGCGTAGAAGAGCTTGCAAAATTCCAGGATGAGTACTGCTTCATCGCAGAGTATCATGCAGAGAACCTTGATGCTGGTTTGGCTTGGATTAAGGGATTTGAAGTTCCTCAGCTGATCGCACGCCAGATTCAGTCAAGAGTTGAGTCTCTCTTCGTAGGTGCTGCAGTTGGTGCTCCTGAAGATGACTACGGAACATACTTCGAGAACGTTGTTAAGACAACAACAGATGTTTCTTTCTCTGGTGCAAAACTTATCCAGGATTACTGGGTACTCGTACGCACATACGATCCAGATATTAAGAACACATACAGCGACACATACCAGATTTACGTTCTGTACACAATGCCAAAAGCTATGCTCGACAAGCAGCTCAACAACGAGATTGACAAAGCTATGGACGATGGCGAGATGTCAGAATCTCAGAAGGAAGCTTTCAAGAACGTAAAGAAAGTTCTTGCTGAGAGCGGACTTTGATTGATGCTTGATAATTGTTAGCAAGCGTCAAAACGGCTGAGTCAAGGCTTTAAGGTAGCCGTAGGCGTACGTGCCTTGACCAGACGTATTCTGATTTTTGACCGGCATTTGTTCGGTCTGAAAAAAAGGCTGTCCAAGAAGTTGAAAACTTCGGAATGGGCAGCCTTTTTTTTATGCCCATGAACGTGCGCTGTTGCCGTTCGTACGATATGCTCGCGCGATTTTCTTATTTAGATATTTGGATGTAGTTTACTTTTGGGCGGACTACTATTTCTACGCGTCTGTTTTTTGCGCGTCCCTCTTCTGTGCTGTTGTCGCCTATTGGCTTCGTTCCGCCGTAGCCTTTCGCTTCGCAGATGTCACGCTTTATTCCTCTGGCGACTAGCTCGTCGATAATCGTCATGGCGCGAAGGTACGAAAGGTTCATCTCACCTGTCGGCTTTCCGACGGCCGCGGTGTGTCCTTCTACAAGCAGTGTGTATTCGTCGTCTTTTGTTACGGAGACAAGCTTCTCTGCTATCTGGTCAAGGCGTTCAGCTTCTTCTGGAAGCAATACTTCTGAGTCTGGGTAGAAGTTAAGGTCCTCGATAGAAATATGAATGCCGTCGTTTTCTTCGGTCACTTCAATATCTGGTATTTTTGACGCGTAAACGAACTGCTCAAGCTCGCGGTACGTTGTGTAGTACGATTTTGTTTTTTCCGGAGCAGAAACTGAGTGGATAAGTACATCCTCGTCAAGCAGAATTACGACTTTTCCTTCCTGCAGAAGTTTTAAGTTTTCTGGTACGGAAAGGATTTTAAGCGCATCGTTTCTGGAGATAACAGGGTCTGTTCTGTTTGTGCCGAATATTTTGCGTGCCGAGATATGAAGCGGATCGATTCCGACTCTGTCTCTATAAAGCGACTCGTCATCAGAGCTTGCGTATGTAACGATGCCTATTTCTTTTGCTGCCTGAGAATTCATCATGTTGCGCTCGTAAATCAGCTCCATTGTGTCGTCCCAGATTTTCGGAAAGAAGCACGGATATCCTACGGAAGAGACGAATTCTCCCTGTACCGGAAGCGTTCCGCGCGCATCGATTATTATGCCTGTATAGCTTCTGGAAGAGACCATTTCTATCGGTTGAGTCGGAGAGTACGGATTGTTGTGCATTATCATAAGGCTTCCGACATCGTCCAGGTTAAAAGAGGCGTTCATTGTTACAGCCTGCATTGATGATGTATAGACACCCGGCTTGAGTTTGCTGCCGTTTATTATTGTTGTGAGTTTTTCGTTTGTGATTGTGTTCTGCAGAATTATGTCACCGAGTGTATTCGCAGAATCGACGAAAAGTGACAGGAGAGGGTCCTTCACTTGATATGCCATCTGGTCTTTGAT
>JAEEGK010013312.1_pt1 | contig 18553 bp, 12 predicted proteins | sample 8958771 | NCBI WGS metagenome assembly JAEEGK01 (sample SAMN16246547, study PRJNA631951) | gut metagenome | biome: gut microbiome; feature: rumen; material: SC-attached | host: Bos | place: Iran: Karaj | collected 2018-10
GCGTTCTGCATGTACGGGACTCTCGGCAACGTCGGCATCGCGGAGGCCGGAGCTTCCACCCTCATCCCTATTGCAAAAGGCGATTTCGGTGACATCGGAGGTCTCATCGCGGTATTCCTTCTCATCGCTGGCATGGTCATGATCATCCAGAGCGCCTTCCTCGCCACCGCTAGGACCATTCAGATTATGGCCAAGGACGGAAACTTCCCTCTGCTTTTCTCCAAGACCAACAAGTATGGCGTGCCGATGTACGCCATGTTCTTCGAGGCTGCAATCGGGTTCATCATCATTCTGGCAGGGATTTCCGCCTCTCAGATTCTTGCCGTCTCTGCGCTCGGGTTCGCCATAGCGCTCGGGATGTGCTGCTGCGCCTTCATCAAGTCACGCAGGGACTCCAGGTTCAAAGACGTCGAGAGGGTCTACAGGGTAGGGAAGTTCTGGTACGCTGGAGCTTGGTTCATGATGATCTTCGAGTTCTTCTTCATGATTCCTGGCCTGCTGTACTACGTATACATCACCATGGAACTTACCTACGTGTTCGTCGGAATCGCTGCCACGTTCCTGTACGTGCCTTGCTGGATGCTGATCCAGTACTGGAATCATGCGCACCATCCCGAAATGTCCTGTGGAATCAACTTCGACGTCGGCAAGTCCGCTGCCTCGGTTCCCAGCAAGAAGCGCCCTCAGTGACCTGTAATCACCGGGCTTCGGCCCGGCACTTCCCATCGTATTTCTATTATCTCTGCTATGACGCGCCATGAGCGATGCAACCTTCACTGTGACCGATTCCAAGGAGGAAGTCAGGTTGTTCTGCGAGGAGCGCGACTGGGACAGGTTCCACGGGCCTAAGGATCTCGCCATCGGCATAGTCACCGAAGCGTCGGAGCTTCTTGATATTTTCAGGTTCAAATCGGACGAGGAGTGTCTCTCGATTCTAAGCGACCCGTCGGGGCGCGAGCGCGTCGAAGAGGAGCTGGCGGACGTCTTCTATTTCGTCCTCCGTTTCAGCCAGATGAACGACATCGACCTTTCGGACGCCTTGAAAGACAAGCTGGCCAAGAATGGGATGAAATACCCGGTAGAGAAGAGCAAGGGCCACAACCTCAAGTACACGGAGCTTCGACTCCGAATCGGTTTTATCCGACTTGGATATTCGGCATACATGGGAGGCGGATGCAGCCATGGGAAGGCGGAGAAGCTCGACGACCTCCTCTACAAGATCTTCTTCGACGACTATGATTACTCGGCGGGAGAACGCTACTTCGCTGAGAACCCCCCGTCTGGATTCTCTTGTTCCGCGGTATCCAAAGGCGTGCTTCTAGGCAGGAACTACGACTGGGCTATAGGGGACAAGGCCGACTTCGTGGTATTCACCCCGGCCAAGGGAGGGCGCCATGCCACCATGGGCGTATCCTCGTCCCTCATCCCGTCCGGCGTGGTGGACTCCTTGGAGGACTCCCCGCTGTACGCATACGTCCCCTTCATGACCATGGACGGGGTGAACGATGCAGGGCTCGCGTGCTGTGTCAACGGCATCACCGTGAGCGACCGGGGTAAGACCGATTCTACGAACCCAGGGGCGGAGAGGCTCAGCATGGCCATGGTGGTCCGCTTGGTGCTCGATCGCGCCTCCTCGGTTAATGAGGCGGTCGATCTGATCAGGTCGCATGACATCCATTCCCTTCCCAAGGGACATATGAGGGGGTTCGAGATGCACTATATGATCGCCGACCGCAACGGATCGGCGGCAGTCGAGTTCGTGGACGGCAAGATCTGCGTCACTTATGGCGTCCGTATCCTCTCCAACTTCCACATGTCCGGGGCCAGGAACCTGGCGGACCTGGACAGGCATTCCCACGGGATCGAGAGATACCGCATCCTCTCCAAAGGGTACAAGGAAGTCACCGACGTCGACGGCATGCTGGGGCTCATGAGGCAGGCATGGTACTCCCGCACGTATGACCGCAAGACGGACCCGTTCTGGTACAGCGAGTACTATAACGACTACACGGCGAAGGGGGACGGCGACTTCGGGCTCGGGGACGTCCCCGAAGACTGGATGGTCGCCAGGATAGAGAAGGTCCTCAGCCGGTTCGAAGGCAAAGACGTCGTCGACATGTGGCATACGGGGCACTGCTCCGTCTACGACGTGGAGAAGAGGACGCTGGACCTCATCCCCAACGAGACTGGTAGGAGGCATTCCTTCAGGCTGTCGGACCCGTTTTAATATCCAGATGCGATTTGGCCACCATGTCAGAGACAGTGACGGACGGAGTCCTGGAGTTCTCGATAGACGAATACGGGGCTACTGTGACAAAGGCTCCGGCGGATGCGGATGTCGTCGACGTGCCTTCGTCGGTGCTTTCGGAGAAAGGCCCCGTAGACGTGCTGTCCATAGGTCAGAAGGCGTTCTCCGGCTCCTCTGTGAAGGCCGTTCGCATATCGGAAGGGGTGGTGAACGTCTCCAAGGAGGCCTTTTCGGGATGCCAGTCGCTCTCTTCGGTGGAGATGCCCTCCACGCTCATGTTCATAGGGTCCCGTGCGTTCTACGGATGCGTCATGTTGACGGACGCCCTTCTTCCCCCGGGGCTCATGTGCATTGGGGAGGAGGCCTTCGCCGACTGCATGTCGCTTCCTGCCTTGTCTGTCCCGGACGGCGTCACCTCCATCGGCGCATGGGCGTTCTCCGGGTGCTTTTCCATGAGTCGGGCCAGTCTTCCTCAGGGCATTGTCGCCATAGAGGACGGGATGTTCTCGGACTGCCATTCCCTCGTATCCGTAGACATTCCCTCAGGCGTGGTCCGCATCGGGGAGTGGGCGTTCTTCAAGTGCCTGTCGCTTAAGGAGGCGGCGGTCCCAGAAGGCGTCGAATCGGTAGGAGGCGGAGCCTTCTCCGACTGCATGTCGCTTTCCCGCGTGAGCCTGCCGTCCTCATTGGAATCGCTCGGCGGAAGCGCGTTCTTCGGCTTGGATTTCCTGGATGTGGACGGCGAAGGGCTGGCGCACACCCCGGAATGCCTGGGCGGACGGGATTTCCAAGGGTCTGACGGCGTTCTCCGGCAGGTCGGGCAGGCTCGTCGAGTTTTCAGGTTCGGATAAAGGCTATATTCCAACGCGGGCATGTCCGACCGCGGCTGAGACCGTCGCGAGGAGGCCTCCGGATGTTCGGAATCAAGAAGGACAACAAGAAGAGCGTTGCAGACAAGGACATGATCGTGAACCAGATCAGGAAGTTCCTGGACGAGGACGAAATCCATTACGGCTACGACAGCTCGGACAAGATCTTCAGGGCGGTCTTCAAAGGCGACGACCTTCCGATAAGGACTCTCATGAAGGTGACCGACGTCTCCGTCCAGTTCGTCTGCCTTCTGGACCTACAGGCAGACTCCAAGAAGTTCCAGGACGTCTGCTGGAGGCTGAATGACATTAACAGGAAGCTCAGTTTCGGCGCCTTCTATCTGGATCCCGACGACGGGTTCGTCAGCTTCGAATACGGGCTGATATACGCCGACTCCAACATCAGCTCCTCCACCCTCAGGTCCACCCTCGGCCTCGTCCTGGAGACCGCGGACCAGCACGACGGGGAGCTGAAGAAGATCGCCGAGCCTTCGGAGCGCAGCAACCTCAACCCGATGTTCGGATGAGGCTCGCATCTTCAGCTTGACAATATCGAACGTCAGGCCGCTGAAGTTCCTTCTGGCTTCGGGAGGCAGAGGGGCGCCTATGCCTCCGGCCTTGAGGCTTCTAGACGCTTCCAGCATGTCCTCCAGGGTTTTGTAGTCGGACAGGGGGAGGAGGCCTGACGACTTGAACCGGGAGAGCAGCTCGTCCCGGGGGGCGTCCCCGTAGGCCAGGCGGAGCTTCGAGAACACTAGCCTCTCGGCTTCCGAGAAGAACAGGAGTCCGTTGGACTCCGCGGCCAGGTCTGCGCTTCTTCTGATCCTGCCTTCGCGTCTCTTGGAATCCGATATCAGGGAATATATGGAGCTGAGCCTCTCGGCTTCGGAGAAATCCTTCATGCCTTGGACCGATGGGAATCTCTCCTTGATTGCGGCCAGGGATGAAGCCAGGTCTGAAGCCGATTTGTGAAGAGCGGCGACGTCCTCCGGCGCCACGGCGTCAGGATCGTACGCATAGCCTTCCGACGCCGTTATCCCTGTGATTCTCATGAGTTCGGAAATCGATCTGGAGGCCGTCATGACTGGCCTGAGCTCCGGGGAGGAGACATGCAGCCCTTCTCCGTGAAGCGCCGCCGCCGATATCTCCTCGGCGAGGTCGTTCCTCCTCTCGAACCCGGACGTCCCGTTGGTGTATCCCCAGTCCGCGGCCGTCAACGCGCCGAAGCGTTTGAACATTCTCGGCATGAGCTTTTCCGAGGGGACGGCGATTCCTTTCTTAGAGCAGGCGTCGAGGAACCTGCTCGCGTCTTGCAGCGACAGGCCACCGTCTATCCAGTCGCAAAGGACCTTCTCCATCTCTTTTCCCAAGGCATCCTTCCAGCGCCAGTCCTCCAGCGCGCCCAGATTCCCGAGGACGCGCTTCAACGACTCCACATCCCCCGGAGCCAGGCTTCCTGTCACACGGTCGGTGAGTATCGTGTCGTCTTTCAAAGCGCGGGCCGTCTCATCTATGACCTTGAGCTCTTCGGAATGCGATATGCGTTTTCCGGAAAGCAGCGAGTCCACGGCGCGGTCTATCTCCGCCCTGCCCATCTTATGGGAGGACACCATCTTGACCGGTCTTTTCCCCTCGAATCCCTCCACCTCCGCAGGGGCCTTGATGAACCATACCATCCTCCCTTCGGTCCTTGATGTGATGACCACCGCATCGCACCCGTAGCCGTCGGGGAGCCTGGCCTTGTATGGGACGTTCACCTTGGAAAGATTGGGTCCGTAGAACAGTATCCCGCTCTCGGCCTCCAGGTCGCAGGGAAGCATCAAGGAGCATCCCTCCCCTGGATCGGATTCGGTCCATTTCTTCACCTCGAAGGGCGCGAGCCTCATTTCGAACAGGTCTTCGGGCAGCTTTTTCAGAAGGGCGTCGCCGCTGTATGCGCTGCGTATGTAATCCAGATCCAGGTCGTTGCCCCCGATGAGGCGGAACACGCCGTCGGACCTGTCGAAGTACATCTCCAGCCCGTATCCCATGTAGCCGGAGGGGGCCCCGGACGTCTCGACCTTCGGATTCTTGACCGTGGCCTGGGGGCCGATGCCGAACTGGATCCGGTGGGCCTCCACATATTCCATAGCCTCCGTCTTCCTGTCCTGTCCGAAGGGGATCCTGACGGGGCGGTCCAGGAACGGTATGTTCTCGTCGTCGGAGAACCTCTCCTTCCTCCACGGGCGGTACACGAGGGTGCGCTCCATCTTTTTCTTCTCGGAGGAGGATATGTTCTTCGCCAGGAGCTCCGAGCCCATCTCGGTCACCCTTATCCTGCGGATCGGGGTGGCAGGCTCCAGCTTGGACACCGTGTAGTCCAGCATCCCCACTTTCCTGAGGCGCGCAATCTCTTCGGCGACCAGCGGGAAGAGGTCGGAATGCATCGAGACGACGCCCATCATCTGCCCTAAGTCCAAGTCCTTGGAGCCGACGGTTTGCCCCGCCTCGACCATCTTCATGATGACGTATTCCAGCCCGGAGGCCTGTTTCACCTGGTGAACGGTGGCCGAATACCGGACCTTCATCACCGGCAGCTCTATCTCCACGCTGATTCCGCCGCTCATTCCGGCACCTCCTCCGACCCGACCACGCAGTCCTGAAGCCTGAGGTCGTCGATTATGTCCTTGTAAACGTTCCTGAGGGTCCCATCGCCGTCCACATCGACGGCCACCTTCTCCAAGGATTCCGCATTGCCGACGATGACCAGCAGGCGTCTGGCGCGGCTCATCGCGACGTTGATGCGCCTGAAGTCCGATATGAACCTGGATTCGGTGGTCCTGACCAGCGACAGTATGATCACGTCTCTCTCGTCTCCTTGGAAGTCGTCCACGGATTTCACCATGAACCCCTCCTCCCCCTTCTCCAGGAAGTTCTTCAGCCGCAGCCTGTCGGGGGACCGCTCGTCGTCCATGCGCAGCATCTTGCGGATCATCCTCATCTGGTCTGCATAGGGCGTGATGACGCCCATGGTCAGCGTCTCGCTCTGGCCGTCGCGGGCTGAATCGATCAGCCTGACCATCCTGGACACCACGCCCGCCTCGGAGTCGTTCACGTAGGACGTGCTGCCGCTCTCCTTGCGTTCCCTTCCTTTGCAGTCTATGAACACGACGGACCTCTCCGGCACAACGAGGGGCTTGGAGACCCCGGGGATGCTCATGCCGTGCTCCCTCTCTGGGATGCCTTCGGGCATCTCCAGCTCCCCGTCGTAGAACCGGTTTATGACCCCCATGATCTGGGACGTCATGCGGTATTGCGTCCTGAGCATCGTCTTGGAATGGACGTCGGCCTCCTCGAACAGCCTCTTGAAGAGCGGCTCGGTGTACATCCGCGCGTATTTGCGGCTAAGTTCCCTCAGGTCGTCGTCCTCCGCGTCCTCGTTGTAAACCGGCGGGAGCTGCTTGTGGTCCCCCACGAGTATGACCTTCTTCCCGTACGACATCGGGCGTATGAGCTCGGGGAATGGGACTTTACTCACTTCGTCGATGATGACGACGTCCGCCCCCATCTTCCTGAGGTCTATCTCGGGGCATTCCTGGTCCCTGGCCCTCTTGACGTTGTCCTTTGCCGTGCACGTCATCCCGACGACGTTGACGAACCCGGTAAGCATGTCGATGAGCTGGTCCGAGTCTATCTCCTCCACGCCTTCCTCGCGAAGGTAGTCCCTCATCTGTTCCAAGGTCTTCAGAGTGGCCTCCGAGCCGCCGAAGGCCTCCAGGACTTTCTCCTCCTTGGAGACGATCTTCCTGGCCTCCTCGATCGTGTCGTAGCGGTCGGTGATCCTGAGGTCCGAGAACAGGTCGGAGACCATGGCTTGGGCTTTCGACTCTGCCTCCATATATGCGGCGTAGGCCTCGTTCTCCGTGTACGACTCGATCTTGGATTCGAACATCCTTCTCACGTCCTCCGACTTCTTCGGGTCGTACTTCGAGGCGGCCTCGGCCTCCTCCTTCTCCGATTCCGTCTCCCTGCGCACCGCCCCGGAGATGCCTTCAAGCTCGAATTTGATCTCTGGAAGGCGGCGTTTCCCATCTTTGAAGATGGACGAGAACGCATCGTCCGGCAGCTCTCCGCGGTCGCGCATCCCCTCGTAGAGCTCGATCAGGCCGTACATCTCCTCCTCGGATACGGAGCAGACCCGGACGCAGAGGCCGTCCGCTCCGAAGACGTCGGAGTCTTTGTCAACATGCGGGAACAGGGCGCGGATCTCTTGGACGAAGTCCGCATAGTCCTCCTTCTCGAAATCGTCCAGCCTCCTCAGCTTGTCGCACGCGTCGTAATATCTCTTTCTGGCCGAGTCGAGGGCAGCATTCTCGCAGTTGATCCTGTCGAGGCGTTCGTTGAGCTCCTTCCGGACCGCTCTGGCCTTGCGGATCAGCACGTCGGCCTCGGACCTGCGGGACAGATACACGTCGGTGTAGAACCTTTTGAAATCGGCTATCTTCTCCGCTATCCTGGAGCGGGACGACGGGTCTCCGAAGAGGTCCATGCGCTCTTCGAGGGCGGTGCGTATCCCGGAGTATGTGGTAGACACTATGTTCTTCAGCTCGTAGGCGCTGTTCCGGTTCTCCGCCATAATGCGGACCGGGCGGATGAAGCTGTATGGCCTCAGCCTCTCGAACGCGTTGTCCACCGCCTTGTTCCCTTGGCTGGCGATGAGCACCTTGTGTCCGCGTATGACCTCCTGGGCCGTTATCTCGGCGATGACCTGCGTCTTCCCGGTGCCTGGCGGCCCCTGGATCAGATAGAGGCCGTTGGCCGACACCGCGCCGTTTATCGCCCTCATCTGGAGCTCGTTGAAATGCTTCCCGAAGGTATGGCTCACTTTCGCTGGCTCGAACAGGGGGGTTATCTCGGGTGCGTACAGGAAGGAGACCAGGTAAGGGTTGCGCATGGTCCCGTATACGAGGTCGTTCACGGCGGCCCTCTGGCGGTCCACGGAGCTCCTCTCGGCAGCGTCGTCTTCGACGATGACCAGCCCGTCGCGTCCGGCGAAGTAGGATGTGCGGTCCTTTACGTCCTGGGTCACGGACATTCCTTCCTCCGGAGGCACCTTGAAGTACACGGTGAGGCTGCTCTTGGACAGTCTTCTCGCCAGATCGGTTATGCGGGACCTGTGGCGGGACTCTTCCTCCTGGAGCTCCCGTTCCAATCCGGGCCTCATCCTCGATTCCGCCACTTTCGTTAGCTTCTCGCGCATTTCTCCGAGGATGTCTTCGGTTTCTTTCTTAGAGAGCTCCGAGGAGACGTCCCTCATGCAGTCCTCTATGGAGATCCTGGACGACACCGTGTCCCAGTCCGGGACGTCCTCCCCTTTCTCCATCATGTCCAGGTACGCCTCCTCCGTCCTTCCGCGCCGGAGGTCCTCGGCCATGGAGCGCAGGCGTTCTCCGGCCGCGGCCATCCTGCCTTCCAGCTCCGAGCGGAACCCGTCGGACGAGCGGTAGGACTCAAGGGCCTTCTCCGCCTCCTTTTCGACATCCTTGGCGAAGCGTTCCCGTATGGAACCGGCCTCCTTCTTGTGCAGGGCGTCCAATTCCTTAGTGTCCTCCGGCGTTAGGGCCCTCCCCATACGGACCTCCGTGATGCGTTCGCCCACCAGCGACATCTTGCGGTCCTTCTTGCGATCCTCCGGGTCGACGTCGTACTCCTCGCCTTCCACAGCGGGGCTGACGACCTTCACGATCCCCTTGGTTGCGGCGTTGAACGCGTCCAAGTATCTTCTCATCTCCCCGCCCGTCGGCACGGTCTCCATGTCATGCACGATGCGCACCAGGGTGCATTGGGGCAGCCCCGGGGTTATGACGTCGGTCCATGCCGTGGAACCGTCGTCCACCAAGGTCTCCTCCGCCGGTATGTCCGACATCGGGCCGTAGCACGCCTGTATGAATTCCGGGCGACGGACCTTGAACCCTCTTTTGCCGTTGAGGCCCGCGACCAGGTCCCTCATGTCGAGGAAGTCGGACCAGTCCTTGAGGACGGACGCGGTCTCCCTGGGCCGGAGCACCGGGTATGAGGACACAAGCTTCGAGACGAGCTCCGGCGTTATCAGGGGGTCGTCGTAGCATAGGCTCCTCCTGCCGACCTCCTTGCCTTCCGTGTTGAAATAGGACTCGGACTCGTCCTTCACGATGGCGCAGATCCTGCAGGCCGCGTCCGTCTCTCCGATGTACCTGCCGGTATGAGACATCAGCAGGACCTTCGTGACCATCAGGTCCCATCCGTGGGTCTTGTCGTTCAGCTCGAAGTTTCCTTGAAGCACCAGGTCCTGTCTGGGATCGGACCTCGACTCCATCCTGACGACTACGTTCTCCAGCTCCAGAGATCCCGAGTCGAGCTTGCAGGACTTGTCGAACGACGGATGCAGGAGATGGACCTCGCGCTCCTCCGCGATCCCGTATATGTGGGCGGACAGGAACCCTGCGACGCCTCCGTGTTTGAAGACCTCCGCGGACATGGAGGCGTATTGCTCCTTGAGGGGCACCATGCGCTTCCCCTGGACGGTGACCCACCTGTAGCAGTATTTGGAGAAGTTCGCCACGAGCGTGCGGGCGGGTTCCTTCGCCTTGACGGTCGCCGTGCGTGCGTTCCTCGTCTTATCCGTCAGCACGGAGCGTTTGGTGGCGAATGGTGCGGGGCTCATCTCTTTCCTGCACTTATTACCTATATTTAAAGGATGGAAGAAGGCGGGATGCGTTGGCGGACGAACGGCTTTCGGACGGTTCGAAGCCCGGCAGGACTGGCCGCCGGGAAAGGTAATAAATGAGGAGGGGATGGTTCGGACGGTTCAGATGGATTCAGAGAAACTGCCCACGCAGAGGCTCAAGAGGATGTCCGAGAAGGGTGACGCCTCGGTTCTGTGCGAGCTGGGAATCAGGCTCCTCGGAGGCGTGCTGGGCGCACCAGCCGATCCCGGGTCGGCGCTGCTGATGCTGGAGGAGGCGGCTTCCAAAGGGGATTCCAGGGCCGCGGCCGCCGTAGAGGGCGTCAGCGGGTCCGAGAACCCTGCCGCCAAGGCCATGCTCAACATCGCGGAGTGGTATGCGGTCAAGGCCATCGATTCGGAAGGCGCAGACAAGGATTTCGCCGTGTACTGGTACCGCCGTTCCATCGACGAGGGTGAGCTTTCGGCGCTGTACGGCCTCGCCCACTTATATTACATGCTGGGAGGGGACGACTACGAACTTGCCGCCCTCCTTTTCAAATATTACTGGGAGGTCGAAGGCGAGCGCTCCGACGAGGCCGCCGAGACGCTGTCGAGGATGCTCTCGAACGGCTGGGTCAAGAGCGGTTGGAACTGCTACGCCGATGTCGTGGCCCTTGTCAAGGAGTGCGCCGACATGGACGTCTCCGAGTATGAGCTGGAGATCGACGACTCGGCGTCGGTGGACGGTCTCACTGTGGATTCGTATTTCGGGTCGGATGCCGAATATCCGGGGAAGGTCGCCGGGGACATCGGGCCTTCGAGGAAGCGCTCCGTCCTAGAGGTCCTGCTGAATATGGGCATTCCCGCGGTCCAAAGGGCCAACGGGAGCTGCGCGGTGAGGATCAAGGACTGCCCGGATCTCCCCGAGAGGCTGTCTTCTTATGGATACGAGGTCAAGGAGTCCAGGGCATCGTACGTCGTAAAGCCTCCTAAGCGCTGACGGCGGTCATCTCAGGGACGTCAGGCGGCGGAAGCATTCTTCCAAGGCGCGGCCTTCCTCGTCAAGGCGGGACTCGTACTCCTGTATTATCGCCAGGTCGCCATCAGCCTGGTTTTGGATCATTTCAGGAGAGCACAGGGCGTCCAGGACCTTCAAGTCTTCCTTGAGGGTGACGACGGCTTCGTCGCAGAGGTCCGCGTCGGCTTTCCCTGACATCGCATCGTCGATGAGGCCGTCCATGACGGAAAGCTTCATTGCCCTGATCGAGGAGACGAGTTCCTGGAATTTGTCCATGCATCCGGAAGCCGTGTCTTTCTCAGACAGGGACCTTCTCGCCTCGATAAGCTCCGATTCCAGACGGTTCACAGCCTCTGCTAGCTCATCGCACCGGCATTCGGCGGATTCTGATCTGGACAAGGCGAATTCGAGCCTGGAGGACAGGTCCTCGACTGAGTCCCTCGCCGCTGCCAGTTCCTCCTTGACGGTCTCTAGAGCCTCCTTGTAAGGGGCGGCCCTGTCCTCCGAGGCGGCCGTTCCTGCCATGCGGAAGGCCTCGGAGAGCAGTTCCGTCAGCTGCGGAGGGGATATGCGTATGGAATCCAACGCCTCCTCGTCTGTCAGGTCCTGACCGGTCAGCGCCGACCTGTATCCGCGGTCGGTGATAGGCACGGACGGGATCACGCACACCCCATGTCCTGACACGGCGCCGTTGCATATGCATATGTCGCGGCCCAGTTCCCCTAGCAGCTTCGCTTTACGGTCTTCGTTCGTATAGTTGACGATCTTTCCCATCTCCGCCATCTTGCGTTCGCGCACTCTGACCGCCGTGTCCAGGTCCCACATGCGTCGAGATGACTATGATGCGATTTAGCGGTTTGTAGAACGCCGGTCTTGCTCCATGGCCGCCTCCTAGCAGTTCAGAGAGCCTAGGGGAAGCGTCCGTCCATCGAGGGGCCCAGTGTATGCGGAGAGCCGTCCAATGGGTTATAATAATCAGGTCACGATTCGCGGCTATGAGGTGTCCTAACTGCGGCGCAGAGGTTTCCGCGACGTCCGAAGTCACGTATTGCACAGGGTGCGGGTATGCGATATCCGGCTTCGACGGCGGTTTGGTGAGAGAGGGCGGTTCAGGTCGCGGCCCCGATTCGGACCACGTGTCGCTGTCCCTCGATGCGACCGGGATTCCAGTGGCCGGCGTCCGCATGACGGTCGGCGGGGACTATCAGGAAGGCCTGTCCGGAAAGACGTACGTATTCTGGGTTTCCAGGGGCCGCCACAGCGTCACGGTATCGCTCGGTGACAATTACAAGCCGTTCGAAGGCGAGATCGATGTGTACGGCGACGTTTCCTATAGGATAGAGATCAAAGGAGAGGCGAGGCCGTCGTTGAAGGTCCTCCCGAGGGTTGTCCTGACCCCCATGGCCGCAGGTTCGGCAGACGTCTCATCCGTTCCAGTGAACGTAAGGATCGAGCTTTCGGATCCCCCCAGGTCTGGGCATGTGCCTGCGTCGGTCACCGTCGGCGGCCAATACAAGGAGGCCTATACTGGCGAGACGTTGCTTTTCACCGTCCAGTCGGGCACGCATCCCGTAAAGGTGGAGTACGGCGACGGTCTTGCGAGCTTTGAAGGCGATGTAAGGATCGACCGCGACGCCGTCTTCGTGGCCAAGGTGGCCGATTTGAAGTCGGTGCTTATGAGGACGAAGCCCAGGATAGACCTCTCCCGCGTCGACGGAACAGGCCTTTGACCTTCTCAAGAGGCTTGAACAGAGGCTCTATTAGGCGTCTTCCATGCCCTATCACGAAGGCCATGCGCATCTTCTCCGGAGCTCCCGGGAAGTACGACCCCATCCTGTCCGGGTCCTCCTTGTACGCAAGCATGAGGGCGTTGGAGTGGAAACCCCTTATCCCCATCCCGAGACCTTTGAAGATCATCTTGTTGGAAGCTTCGAATGCGCGTTCTGCGCTGTCTGAGAATATGAAAAGCACTTGCTTCCCCTCCCAAAGCACAGGATTGGGCTCCAAGACGTCGCTTCTTTCCCGCCATTTCTCAAGCTCACCGACCATTGGCAGGTCAGAGGCGTGTTTTTTCAGGACGTCCAAAGCGTCGTCCATGTACTTGTCGAGGACGTCGCCTTGGAGCGTGGCGGCCCATACGTGGCCTTTCCCTTCTGGATCGGCGCCCATGGCGGAATACAGCGCTTCCAGCTCTCCGTCGGACAGGAGGCTTCCGTCGAGCCATCCCTTCTTGGGCGTCTCGCTGCCGCCTTTCAGAAGCTCGATCGCCCCTTTCGGGCAGGACGAGACGCAATGGCCGCACCCGATGCATCCGGATCCTTTCTCGTAAGCCTTTCCATCGCGGATCTCCAGATTGTCTGCAAGGCACATCTTGACGCATTTCCCGCATCCGATGCATTTGTCGGCGTCTATCCTGAGGCTGGGCATGACTGATGTTACGCCTCGTATCGGTTATTTTCCTTTCTCTTCTCTTCGGGCCCCTACGTCCTGGATTGTCTGGAGTGGCTCCCTTTGACTACCCTGGCTCCTCCAGGATCCATTCAATTCGCTGCAAACATGGAAGGCTCTCTCCCAGAAAGCCTTGGCCGTGTTTGGAAGCCCGGCCTCTTTGAGCATGGGACAGTCGAAGAATGCAATTGTTTTGTCGAGGATAACGGGTTATAGGCTCTCGGCCATTCGTACGCCCTTGACCCTATGGACTTCAGGCCGTCAGGCGTTCAGGACAGGAGGTTTATCAGGATGCCTTCGTACTTCTTGTTATACTCGGCGTTGTATTCCGCGCCCTCCACGTATTCGGATATCCTTTCCAGGCCTCCGATGGAGATCGTGTGGTTGAAGCAATAGATGTTGCCGTCGTCGTGGAAGCGTACAAGGACGTACTTCCTGCTGGGGCTTATGTGGACGAAGCACCTTCTGCCTGTGAAGAACTCGCTCTGGAATGACCTGGGTCCGAAGCGGCGAACCTTGAAGGCCCTCGGCATTTCCATGCGACGGTCCGCGTCGTGGTACTGAAGGGGCTCGTCTTCCGGATACATCCTTCTGAACGTGGGCGCGACGGGCTGCCTTACCGGGTCTGAGGAAAGGACGATCTCGTCCCTCTCGTCATAGCGTATTGATTCCAATGCGAACTTCTTCTGCTCCAGCTGCGTCTCGAGCTCGTTTATCCTGTTCTCCAGGTCCATGACGGTCTGCTTGTTTTCTTGCTGAATCTCCCTTCTTATCCTGTCGTATTCCTCGCTGATGAAGCGTTCGCGGAACGCCTTGTCGTAAGCGGAACGGTTCCTGTCCCATAGGGAGTCCTCAATGGACCTGCGGAGCTCGTCGCTCATCTGCATGAGCATGGCCAGCGTGACCTGCTCCAACGGTTTGGCGTACCTGATTCCGTTGTCGTTCTTGATCACGGAGCAGAGCCAGATTTCGCCTTGCCGAACCACGTCCTCGTACCCGCTCTTGAGGAACACCATGCTGTTGTCGTCGGTGTAGGCGACGAGGCCGTTCCCGCCTAGAACCCTGTTGGTCTCGAACTCCAGCACTTTGTAGCGGGCGGCGTCCTTCCTCAGCCTCTCGTATCCGTACTCGTCGAATTCGACCGGCCTGTCCGAGTCATCGCTCAACGTTGTCGCCTCCCTCGTCGAACGCTGGGCGCATCATCAGGAACGGGATGTCGTCCAGCTGCCGATACACGTCCGCGGTTTTTATGCACTCTTTGTTGACAGAGCCTTTGAAGGAGGCCACCTCCACTCTCTTGCCGGCGGCCTGGACCTTCTGCATGGCCGGGACGAAGTCCCTGTCTCCAGAAACGACGATGGCGACGTCGAAATGGTTCATCAGCGCATGCTCCAGCATCTCGCATGCTAGCGAGACGTCCACCTCCTTCTGGACGAGGCGTCCGTCCGCCATTTTCTCCATGGTCTCCCTGGATATGACTCTGAATCCGTCCATGCGCAATCTGTCGTGCTCCCTTATCATCACGTCGTTCTCGGAGGAGTACTTCTTGGAGGCGTCGAATACGTACGCCCCCATCAGCTCCCGGTTGCCGACTAGTATCCTGGTGAGCCTTAGGAGGTCTAGCTCGGGGTCCTTGCCGCCGTGCTGTATGCATTCGCGGATGTTCATGTAATCGACGAACACCATGACGCGGCTGTACCTGTGTTCCAGGAAGAGCATGGAGACGTCATCGCGTCTGCGGATAAAGATAGTTCCGTCTCCATTCGGGTTTCCAAGGGCGGCGGCATCCAGTGCTGTTGTACATGGGTTCGGGGTTATGGCAACTCGGAAGGACGCTATAGGGCTTCCGAACGTTTCTCTTATTATCTTTGGCTCCATCCGGAAGGCCATGGGCGAGGACGACGGGAAGACGGGCTCCGAGATGGCGGCCGCGGAGGCGGCTCTGCGCGCGAGTCTCGTCCGTGCGCGCAAAGGATCCTTCCGCAAGCCCGGACTCGGCTCGATCCCCCGTTCCGGGCCGTCTTCCGACGGCGAGTCTGCGGAAGCTGTATTGAGGTCAAAGCTGGAGGAGTGTCGGGCGGACAACGAGCGCCTCCGCAAGAAGAACAGGGAGCTGGCCAACGACCTCGTCAGGGCGCGTTCCAAACTTGATGAGGCGACGAAGAAGCTTTCCAAGCCTCAAGATAAGCGCGGATGTTATGTCAGGCAGTCAGACGCCTCGGAGGAGGCCGTCATGAAGGCGGAGCTGGACGATCTCAGGCGTCTCAATGCCGATCTGACGTGTGAGGCGGAGGGTCTGCGCAAGGAGCTCGAGGAGGCGCGGGAGAGGTTGTCCGAGATCGAGAAATCCGGGCGGCGCGAGGAGGAGAGGGAATGCTCCAAGGAGATGACCGTGTTCAGAATCTCCGAGACGGAGTTCCGTTCTGACCTTTTCGACTGCTCCAGATACGATGTCAGGCTTTCCAGGGACGGTCGCAAGATCACTTTCAGGCCCGATGTGGAGGGGCGCGTCCGGTGCTCGGAAGGCGTCATGACGATTCCCTCCTTGCCAGACCTGGTAGGATACGAAGGGCCCAGGGGGCATCCGGCGGTCTTCGAAGGAGACAGGATAGCCGTATTGCTGAGGCGAGCGTCGGAATCTCGTTATCACGACGTCGTCGTCGAACGCGTTGTATCCGACGGATTTGACGTGCTCCGGCAATCTCACCTGTTTGAGCGATGGGCAGTCTTCGAACGCTCCGCATCCTATCTTGGCCACGCTAGGAGGTATTTCGACCGATTCCAACGAATCGCATCCGAGGAACATGTTGTCCGGTATCTGCCTCAGGCTCTTGGGGAGTCTCACGGATTTCAGTCCTATGCAGCCTTTGAAAGCCCTGCGGCCGATAGTGGCGACGCTGTCCGGGATTTTTACGGAGGTGATGTGGACGCACCCTTCCAGAGCCCTCTCCAGTATCGATGCGGTCCCTTCGAGGATGCTGACGCTTCCGGACGTCCCCCTGGGGGCGCGGATAAGCGCGTTGTGCCTCTTGTCGTACAGCAGGCCTTCGACGGCGTTGTACCAGCGGTTGCCAGGATCGACATGGTATGCGTTCAACGACACGCACATCGAGAATGCTCCGTCGCCGATGCTGGAAACGGTGGACGGGATGAAGACCTCGGTCAGCGATTGGCATCCTTCGAATGCCCACTTCTCAATCGTGCGGAGGTCCTCGTGGAAGGATGCGGACCTCATCGAGGCGCAACCGGAGAAGGCTCTGCTCCCCACGATCTTCACCGAACCGGGTATGTGAATCTCGGTGAGCCCGGTGCATTCATGGAACGCGCCGTTGCCAATGGAGTCCAGTGACTCGGGGAGCACAGCCGTCCGCAGGAAGCGGCATTTGGAGAACGCCCAGTCCCCTATCGTTTCGACGCCTGGCCCGATCGTCACGTGGGACAGTCCGACGCATCCTTCGAACGCCTTCCCCCCTATGTGTGCGACGCCTGGAGGCGTTACGACGTCTCCGTCGATCCCGCAGGGCGCTTTTATGAGCATCCTCATGTCCTTGGAGTAGAGGATCCCTTGGGAATCGGTGCTGTAATGACGGCTTTCATGCCCTACTTTGAACCATTCCAGGTTTATGCACCCCTCGAATGCGTCCTTTCCTATCGACCGGACGTTGTCCGGGATGGAGAAAGACCTCAGACGCGAACATCCGAGGAACGCGTTGTCGCCGATGGCGGACAGGGCCAGGGGCAGGCGGACCGACTCCATGTAGGCGCGCCTCTCAAAGGCCCAGCCGTCTATACTGGTCACGGGGTATGTCTTTCCGTCGATGGTGACGCGGTCGGGGACCATCACGTCCTGGCCCGCGCCGGAATACCTGACGACGCTGGCTTCCCCCTCGGGGCCGATGGCGAAAAGCATGTCCTTCGAGGCGGGGCCGCTACCGTTGTCGTGGGCTTCCACGGAGATGACGGCTTCTTCGGGGCTCCGTCTCCGTCTTCCGAGCCTCATGTCGGATGCGTCGCGGAGGCCCACGAGCATGGATGCCGAAACGACGCGGTCCGTCCCCGGGACCTTGGACAGCCTGGCTAGAACGGTCTCCGTCCTTTCGGAGTCGTTTCCGGCAATTATCTCCGAGAGCTCTTCCGGATGGGCTTCAGCGATGGCCTTCATGCAACGGATCTCTTCCTTGTCGAAGCCGTGGTATTCCATGTACGGAATGAGACGCGACGGCGATTCGATGAAAAGACTGACGTCGACAGAATGGAAAATGTCCTCGAACCGTTCCGTTTTGTCCACAAAGGTGCATTGTTGAACTAGACTATAAAGGTTCGTTATAATTGATTATTACCGATTATCAAGTTGAGAAATACGGGCCGCCACGGGCGGACGGCCCTGGGAAGATCACTTGCGGACAATCAGGACAGGACATTCCGCGAAGCGCGTGATCATCTCGGAGACGCTTCCCAGCACTGCCTTCTTCAGCCCCGAGCGTCCGAGAGAGCCGCACACGACGAGGTCGTAGTCCGACGTCATCTCGGCGATGGACTCTCCAGGGTGGCCAATGACCACCTTGTAATCCACCTTCAGACAGCGGGCCTGTGATTCGTTCTTGATGTATTCGAACACTACGTCCGCATTCTCCATCGGCGTGTTGATCGAGGAGACGTTCGGTGCCATCCTATAGCCGACATTCTCGACGTAGACCGCGGTCAGCTTCGCGCCGAACTCGATGGCGAGGTTCACTGCCGTCCTGACGGCGGGCTTGTTGTTTTCGCTACCGTCAACCGCTACAAGGATATTCTTGTACATTTTAGCCTCCAAGAAAGAATCTGTTTGCGTTATATATAAAAGATTTCGGATTGGCCAGTATTTTTTGATGATTAATCAATAAAAAGGGGAGCAGGCTCGCAATCCCCGGTGCGAGGCCGAGGGCCTGCTGGTGCGCATGCTCTCCACGACCTCATGAAGGGATCCCATGCGACCTCTGAGGCCGTCGGAGAGGTCGATCCCGTAGCGTTCCTGGAGGTCTGTCAGCGCGCTCTCCATGATCCTCCTGTCGCTCCCCTTGTCCACGACATCGTCCAGTGTGAGCTGGCGGGTCTTGGCTCCGGACGTATTGTAGATTCCTGCTCCGATAAGCCGGACCGGACGCCTCTCTACCGTCTCCAGCATCTCTGTCGTTCCGCGGTACACGTTGAACGCCGTATCTGACGGGACGGTGAGCTTGGACCTCGTTATGGACTCCATGTTGGAATAGGTGATTTTGAGTATTACGCCCGATCCGCGGAGCCCA
>JAEEGK010013313.1_pt1 | contig 18551 bp, 17 predicted proteins | sample 8958771 | NCBI WGS metagenome assembly JAEEGK01 (sample SAMN16246547, study PRJNA631951) | gut metagenome | biome: gut microbiome; feature: rumen; material: SC-attached | host: Bos | place: Iran: Karaj | collected 2018-10
CCGGGCGTACAGCGGGAAGGAAAAACGGAATATGTGGGCGGAACAAACGACGGTAACAGAATACTGGCTATCGTGAACGAACTGTCAGGTGACGCAAAGATCGCGGTCGACGGTGCGGTTTATGACAAGGCATATGCGGAAAAACTCGATAAAAGTCTGTTTTCCTATGACGTGAAAAAAGGCGAAGCGGAACAAATATCCTATACGGAATCGGATATTTCCGGCGCAAAAACGGGAGACATCGTAAGATTCGGAAAATACAACACAAACGGCAAAAAAAACGATATCCTCTGGATCGTGATGAACGCGGACGAGGGCAAACTTGACCTTGTTGCATTAAATATCCTGGATGAGATGTCTTTTGACGATGACAACAGGGATGTGGATTTTTCGGGTTCTTCGATAAGACAATGGCTTAACGGCGCTTTTCTTGACGAAGCGTTTTCCGCAGATGAAAAGAAAAAGCTTTCGGAGCGCGACGGGGACCTTGTGCGGCTTTTGGGGTACAGTGAATTACTGGAACTTAAATCAAAAGGATTGGACTCCGCTGCGAAAGCGGCACCGACGAAATATGCTTTTTCAAAAGGGATATACTGTTTTGATCCGGTCACTTCAAAGATCATGTGTACCGACTGGAAGGGCTACACCTACAACGACAAAGCGCCCGGCTGCTACTGGCTTATGGACAGAGGAGCGCTTCCCGGGACCGCGATGTTTGTGAACGAATACGGAAATGCCTTTACCTACGGCATGTTCACGGGCGGCTATTCGTTATCCGACGGGCTTTGCGGAGTGCGTCCCGTTATCTCGGTAACACGTTAAGTAAATCCTTTACTTTTACTGACTTGATTGATATAATGATGCGGTCATCGGAAGATGATACTTTTTACAGACAGAGGAAGAAAAGATGAAAGAAAAACTTTTAGCTGAATTTGAGCGCGTTTTCGGTGGCACCGAGGATGCGAGAGTGTTCTTTGCACCCGGAAGAGTGAACCTTATCGGAGAACACACGGATTACAACGGCGGTCACGTTTTTCCCTGTGCTCTGACCATAGGGACCTATGCAGTCGCAAGAAAGAACGGCATGGATACCTGCAGGATGTTCTCGCTGAACTTTGAGGACCAGGGCATACATGCTTTTGACATAAACGATATTTACTATGACAAAGAAGAATACGACTGGGCAAACTACCCGATGGGCGTCATCGCGATGCTTAACGAAAACGAAAAGCGCGTCGATGAAGGCATTGATATGCTCGTTTTCGGAAATATCCCGAATTCATCCGGACTTTCTTCATCAGCCTCACTTGAAGTGCTCACCGCGTTCGCGTTAAGAGAACTTTTCGGTTTTGAGATGAGTCTCATCGATATAGCGCTCCTTTCGCAGAAAGCAGAAAACAAGTTCATCGGCGTAAACTGCGGCATCATGGACCAGTTCGCCATCGCTATGGGAAAGAAAGACAATGCCATTTTCCTTGACACCGCGACATTGAAGTATGAATATGCGCCGATCAGACTTTCCGGCGCAAAGATCGTCATCGCCTGCTCAAACAAAAAGAGAGGCCTCGGCGATTCCAAGTACAATGAAAGAAGATCTGAGTGCGAAGCCGCTCTTGCTTCGATACAGACAAAGAAAAACATAAAGGCTCTCGGAGAGCTTTCTACGGAGGAATTTGAGGCTGTAAAGGATGTTATCGGCGACGAGGTAAAGACAAGGCGCGCAAAGCACGCGGTCTATGAAAACATCCGCACGCTCGATGCGGTGGCTGCGTTAAAGGCCAATGACATCGAAAGATTCGGCCGTCTTATGAACGAATCCCATGTTTCTTTAAGAGACGATTACGAGGTTACGGGGATCGAGCTTGATACACTTGTCGAGACCGCATGGACGGTACCCGGAGTGATAGGCTCGAGAATGACCGGCGCGGGCTTCGGCGGCTGCACCGTGAGCATCGTAAAAGAAGAGAGTGTCGACGATTTCATAAAGACAGTCGGAGACACCTATCTTTCAAAGATCGGATACAAGGCCGATTTCTATGTTGTTGATATAGGCGACGGCCCCACAGAACTGTGACGGCCCCTGTGAGTGACGGATATGGAAAACATAAACGAAAAAGATACGGCAAAACAAAACGAAAACACAAGTGAAACATCACTTGGCAAAGCCAAATATGTCCTAAAGGAGACCATAAGCTGGGCGATAATCCTTGTCGTTGCCATCGTACTCGCACTGTTCATAACAAACTTTGTGATCTTTAAGGCCGTGGTGCCTTCGGGCTCCATGGAGAACACGATCCAGGTAGGCGACAAGCTTATCGGACTTCGCATGTTTAAAACGGTTTCCCGCGGCGACATACTGATATTTGAAAACCAGGACCTTGAAGAAGGCGCGGAAAAGGAATATCTTGTAAAGCGCTGCATCGGAATGCCCGGAGAGACGCTCGAGATAAAGAACGGACACGTTTACATAAACGGGGAAGTGCTGCTCGAGGATTACTTAAAGACCGATCATATAGACGGAAACTTCGGACCCTACGAGATACCCGAAGGCTGCTATTTTATGATGGGCGACAACAGGAACGGGTCATTCGACGCGAGATACTGGAAGAACAAATACCTTGCACATGAGGACATCACGGCGAAGGTGCTTTTCCGCTACAACCCCGGTCTTCACTGGTTCAAGACACCAAATTACGGCGAGACAGAAGAGGATTAAAGACTTGAAGGATTTACAGCCAAAGTTTAACACAAGAGTAGTTGTGATGCTGGGCATGATGACTGCTCTTGAGATAGTGTTTGAAAGATTGCTTGTGATAGAGACACCTATAACGAGGTTCAGTCTCACGTTTCTTCCGAGAGCTGTGTGCGGCGCATGCCTCGGTCCCCTTTACGGAGCCGTTGTCGGAGGCATAGCGGATGTGGTGGGAGGTCTTATGAAGGGCTTCGCCATCAATCCTTTTATCACAGGAGCCGCGGTTTTAAGAGGGATCACCTACGGATTGCTCCTCTTTAAAAAACAGACTCCCGTGCGCATCATCATAGCGGCGGCGCTTGACCAGTTTGTTGCGGGACTTGTCGTGACCACGATAGGACTTGTGGTCTATGGCTTCCTTCCCATGAACATCGGTGCCATCATCCCGAGACTCATTCAGTCGCTCATATTGTTCGTTGTTGAGATATTGCTGCTGATACCGTTTAGAAAGATCCTTTTCACCCAGACCAAAAAGGCTATGGAACAGAGAAACGATGAAAGATTCTGATACAGACGGTTTTTTTAAAAGACTGATAAACAAGGCAAAAGAGAACGTTCCGCATACGATAGCCGTAACTGTCGGCATCGTTGCGGCGCTCGCTCTTGCGGTATGGCTTTTTGTCTATTTCAGGGAGTCCTCCGAAGTTTCACGTAATGTCGAAGAACTTAAAAAACTCAAGGAACAGATAGAAAACGATCCGGAACACAGAGAGCCCAGGCTCCTTACTCCGACACAGATCCCGACAGCGTCTCCGACAAGTGATGCGGGACCTGCGGCAGTCACACCTGATGCAGCTAAGACACAAGTCACTCCTTCAGCAGCACCGACTTTCACGCCAACCCCCACACCTCTTCCTCCCGAGATGACAGAAGGAGGAAAGGCGCTTTTTGAGATAAATCCAGACTACAGAGGATGGCTCTCGATAGATGGAACGGATATAGATTATCCGGTCGTCGTGGAAAAAGCGGACGATGACACGTATTACCTGAAGCACCTGTTTGACGGGAGCGAGAACAAAAACGGAACTCTTTTTATCCCGGTCGAATGTGAGACGGGAGTGGGAACGCTTTCAAACGGCTTTGCGGGGGGCGTGTGTCCCACAACGAACATCCTGATCTTTGGGCACAACCAGAAGAGCGGAAAGATGTTTGGAAAGCTTGAATCCTATCTTTCACAGGATTTCTTTGAAGAACACAAGCTCATCACATTTGAGACCGCATACGAACAGCGGACTTACGAAGTGATCTCGGTGTTCAGGTCGCATGTTTTCATGCAGGGAGAAGAGGCTTTCAGGTATTATTTTTTTTATGATGCCAAAACGGAGCGGGAATTTGACGACTGGTATGAAAATATAACCCGCCTCAGCGAAGTGAGCGGCGGAAGAGAGGCAAAGTACGGCGATACCTTCCTTACGCTTTCCACATGCTCGGATACCGATGAGACCGGAAAACACAATGAGAACGGAAGACTCGCCGTTATAGCGGTGAGGATCAGATAAACGATACAAAACACTTTAGGAGATGCACTATGGCTAACATCAGAACATTTAAAGCACTCAGACCCGATGACCTCCTTGCCGACAAGGTCGCAGCTCTTCCTTACGATGTGTACAACAGGGCGGAAGCGAGAGAAGAAGCGCTTAAACAGCCCCTTTCTTTTCTCAACATCGACAGACCTGAAACTCAGTTTGAAGAAGGGCATGACATGTATGCTCCCGAAGTTTACGAGAAGGCAAAGGAAATGCTCCTTGAGCAGATCGACCGCGGAATCTACAAACAGGATGAAAAAGCATGCTATTACATCTACGAACTTACCATGGACGGGAGAGCCCAGACGGGTATAGTTGCGGCTGCTGCTGTGGACGATTATGTTTCAGGTGTGATAAAGAAGCACGAGAATACCAGAGCCGACAAGGAACAGGACAGGATAAACCACGTGGATACGCTTTCCGCGCAGACCGGTCCCATTTTCCTCGCATACAGGAAAAACGATGCGATCTCGGCTGTCGTATCAAAGATAAAAGCGACCACACCTGTTGTTTCATTTGTGTCTTCCGACGGGATAGGTCACAGAGTGTGGATCATAAGCGACGATTCCGACATAAGCGCCGTAAACAACGCTTTTTCAGGGATCTCTGAGATCTATATCGCGGACGGACATCACAGAGCCGCTTCCGCGGTAAAAGTGGGCCTTAAAAGGAGACAGGAGGAGCAGGAGAAAAAAGGCTCCTACGATCCCAATGCGGAATACAATTTCTTCCTTTCGGTGCTTTTCCCCGAGAACGAACTCATGATCCTTCCTTACAACCGCGTGGTAAAGGACCTGAACGGCATGACGGAAGACGAGTTCGTCGACAGGATATCCGGAATATTTGAAGTGGAATCCGTGGGGACCACGCCCGTTACACCCGGGAAAAAAGGACAGTTCGGCATGTTCCTTGACGACAAGTGGTATTCGCTTAAAGCACGCCCGGAGATACTTGATGATTCCGACCCTGTGAAGAGTCTTGATGTTTCCGTACTCCAGGACAACGTTCTTAATCCCATGCTCGGGATAGAAGACCCGAAGACCGACAAGAGGATAGATTTTGTGGGCGGTATACGCGGGCTTGAAGAACTTGAGAGAAGAGTGCACACTGACATGAAGGTCGCTTTCTCGATGTACCCCACATCCATTGGCGAACTTTTTGACGTGGCTTCCGCGGGGCTCCTTATGCCTCCTAAATCCACATGGTTTGAGCCCAAGCTCAGATCGGGACTTTTCATTCACAGGTTCTGATGTTTTCTTTACGGCTCTTGTACAAAAAAGAGTTTACAAACCGAAAAAACCATGCTATAATATTTTGGCTTGCGGATAACGCAAGAGTTGCGGCCAACACTCAGAGACAGGCTACTCCGGCCTTCCCCGGGTGTCAGGCGAAACCGATACTTGTAAAGGAGGATCCAAATGATCACAAAGGAAAAGAAAGCAGAGATTATCGCTTCCTACGGAAGAACACCGAATGACACCGGTTCACCCGAAGTTCAGATCGCACTTCTTACCGAGAGGATCAATTCTCTCACTGAGCATCTCAAGACAAACCAGAAGGACCATCACTCAAGACGCGGTCTTTTAAAGATGGTAGGTCAGAGACGCGGACTGCTTGAGTACCTCAAGAAGTCCGATATCGAAGGATATCGTGCACTCATCGAGAAGCTCGGCTTAAGAAAGTAATCTATCGTTTATGCCGCATTTTACGGCAAGCATTATCTACGGAGGACAAAAAAATGGCTAAATGTGCTATTTGCCAAAAGGGCGGTCTGTTCGGAAAGCAGCTCAGCTTCTCAAGAAGCCATGTTTCCGCAAGAGAGAACAAGATGTGGAAATCCAACATCAAGAACGTTCGCGTAAAGACAGCTCAGGGCAACAAGAAGATGTATGTCTGCACTTCCTGCTTAAGAAGCGGTAAGGTTGAAAGAGCATGATCGGTCTTGTGATTTAAGATCAAAGAAGCGTCACTTATGTGGCGCTTTTTGGTTTTTAAAGACAGTTATTTTGCATCACGTCAAAAGAATATTTTACTTTTCTTTTATGGCGAAATGTAATATAATAATTTGGTATGCAATACACCGAATATTGACCAGGAGGTAAGTCTATGAGTGCAAACGCAGGGACAATGAATACAGATCTCGGTAGTGTTATCATCGACAGCGATGTTATAGCAAAATATGCCGGAGCATCGGCAGTCGCTTGCTTCGGTATCGTAGGTATGGCTATGATCAGCGTGAAGGACGGCATAGCAAAGCTTTTAAAGCTTGACAGCCTTAAGCAGGGCGTCGGCGTGACCATCTCTTCCGACAACAGGATAACCATCGATCTTCACATCATCGTTTCTTATGGTGTCAGCATTTCAGCGGTCGCCAGCAATCTTATCAGCGACGTTAAATACAAAGTCGAAGAATTTTCCGGCCTTAAGGTTGAGAAAATCAACGTGCTCGTCGAAGGCGTGAGAGCCATCGACTGATCTGTTTTGAGACAGGTTCTTAAGGAGGAAAAAAGCTTGAAGAATACAATTGATGCCACTATGCTCAAGGAGGCATTCCTCACCGGAGCAAAGTGCATTGAAGCACAAAAAGAAGAGATAAACGAATTGAACGTTTTCCCCGTTCCCGACGGTGATACGGGTACGAACATGACACTTACTTTCATGTCCGCGGCAAAAGAAGTTTACGGACTTGAAGATCCTACAATGGAGCAGCTGGCAAAGGCCATTTCATCCGGCTCGCTCCGCGGCGCGAGAGGAAACTCGGGCGTTATCCTTTCACAGCTTTTAAGAGGTTTTACCAAAGTAATAAGGACTTACACAGAACTCACTCCGGCCATTCTTGCCGATGCGTTCGACAAAGCTGTCGAGACCGCATACAAGGCAGTAATGAAGCCGAAGGAGGGCACCATTCTCACAGTTGCGAGAGGCGGAGCCGAAAGGGCCCGTGAGATCGCAGACACAGAAGACCTTGAGTATTTCTGTGACGAGATCCTCAAAAAGATGGACGAGGTGCTCGATTATACGCCTGAGCTCCTTCCCGTACTCAAAGAGGCAGGCGTTGTGGATTCCGGCGGAAAGGGCCTTGTTGTCGTTCTCTACGGCGCGGTGCGCGCTCTCAAGGGCGATCCGATCCCGTTTGAAGCACCTGCAGGAGAAAAGGCCGAAGAAAAGCAGAAGCCCGCTTTTACATATTCCGTTGAATTTTCCGTCGGCGGAGACAGGGCTTTCAACGATACCGATGTAAACAAACTCAAATCTTTCCTTGAGTCCATCGGAGGCTCGGTAGTTGTTATCTCAGACATGAAGAATTTAAGAGTATGTCTCCAGACGAACGATCCCGGAGCGGCTCTCACAAAGGCAGTGGGTCTCGGCACACTCACCGGCGTGAACATCGTGAACATGCTTGAAGAAAAGAGGAGCGAAAAGCCTTGCGGATCCGCAAATGCTCCTGGAAACAAGCCTGCTACGGAAAGCACTCCCGCAGCCGAAACTCCTGCTCCCGCAAAGGACGAGCCCAGAAGGAAGGACGGTTTTATCGCCGTTTCCACAGGTGAAGGACTTAACGAGATATTCAAGAGCCTCGGTGCTGATTTCATAATCCAGGGCGGCCAGACGATGAATCCCAGCACGGAGGATTTCCTGAAGGCCATCGATTGCGTAAATGCCGACAATGTATATGTTTTCCCAAACAACTCAAACATCATACTTGCGGCAAATCAGGCAAAGGCTCTCACAAAGGACAAAAACGTCATTGTTATCCCGTCCAAGTCGATACCTCAGGGTATCACAGCCCTTATCAATTACATCTACGACAATTCCGTAGAGGATAACGAAGAGGGCATGAAGGAAGCCTTAAAGACAGTAAAGACAGGTCAGGTGACCTATGCGGTCAGAGACACATCGATCGACGGCTTTGACATCAAGCAGAACGACATCATGGGACTTGACGACAAGACCATCAAGGCAGTCGGAAACGATACCGCAGAGGTTGCGATAGACCTCATAAAGCAGATGATAGACGACGATTCCTCCTTCATCACCGTATATTACGGCTCAGATGTTGCGGAGGATGAGGTAAAACGCTTCACAGAACGCGTTTCCGCTGAATTCGGAAACATCGAGACCGAAGTTCATTCAGGCGGACAGCCGATCTATTACTACATCATCTCCGTAGAATAAAGACTTTTAGGCCGGGGCCCAAAATACAGCTCCGGCCTGTTTCTTATGAAAAAAAGGACCTGCGATGCGGTTAGACGATCACCTGGAGAGCATAAAAGGAATAGGCGAAAAGACGGCGGCGCATTTTAACAAGCTTGGGCTTTTCAGTGTGGGAAGCCTTTTGACTTATTATCCCAGAAGATATGACGATTTCAGGGAACCCACCGATATCTCCGCGCTTAAAGAAGGGGAGACGGGCGTGATATGTGCCTGTGTCTCTTTTGTTGCGCAGCCCAAAGCCGCGTCACGCATCAAAATCGTTACCTGTAAAGCATCGGATCCTTCCGGTGAGATAGAACTGGTCTGGTTCAACATGCCCTTTGTGAAATATGAATTAAAACCCGGATATCACTATGTTTTCCGCGGAAAAGTCACAAAAAAGGGCCGCTCGCTCACAATGGAGCAGGCAAAGATCTATAAGAGAGAGGATTATGCAAGGTTAAAAGGCACTTTGCAGCCTGTTTACCCGCTGACTTCAGGCCTCACGAACAACGCCGTGGTAAAGGCCATGAAGCAGTCGCTTGACCTTGCCGAGGACATCCCGGAATATATCCCGTCTTCCATCAGAAAACAGTATGATCTCATGAAAAAGAAATATGCACTCACCGAGATGCATTTTCCAAAATCCGAAGAGACCATGCTTGACGCAAGGCGGAGTCTCTGCTTTGAAGAGTTTTTTATTTTCGGGCTTTTCATAAGGCAGATGGCGGTCGGAAGAGAAAGAGCGGAAAGCCACGCCGGGATAAGAGATACAGGCGCCTGCGAAAAGATCCTTAAAAGCCTCCCTTACAGCCTTACGGAAGACCAGATGAAGGCCGTAGAGTGCATTAAAAAGGATATCCTGAGCGGACATGTCATGGCAAGACTCATCCAGGGTGATGTGGGATCCGGAAAGACCATAGTTGCCGCGCTTGCAATGGCATTTGTTGCGTCATCCGGTCATCAGGCCGCGATAATGGCGCCGACGGAAGTGCTCGCAAAACAGCATTTCAACTCCATGAAGCCTTTATTTGACCTGCTTTCGCTTGACACCGTGCTTCTTACCGGAAGCATGACCGCGGCCGAGAAAAAAGAGATATACAAAAAAATAAAAGATCACGAAGGCGCTGATATCATCATAGGCACACATGCTTTGTTCCAGGAAAAAGTGGAATATGACGACCTCTGCCTTTGTGTGACTGATGAACAGCACAGATTTGGCGTGAAACAAAGAGAAGGTCTCGGGAAAAAAGGCGAAAAGCCTCACATTCTCGTAATGAGCGCTACACCCATCCCAAGGACACTTGCAATGATGCTGTACGGCGATATGGACATCTCACTTATCCGTAGCATGCCGAAAAACAGGATAAAAGTAAAAAACTGTGTTGTCGGACCGCAGTACAGACCCACGGCGTATCAGTTCATAACGGAACAGGTAAGGCAGGGACACCAGGCATATATCATCTGTCCCATGGTGGACGCGGGAGATGCGGGATACGGTGAGAACGTGGAAGAGTATTCAAAAGCACTCTCAGAGACCTTGGGTGATTCTATCATTGTAGAAAAACTGCACGGGAAAATGAAGCCGAAAGACAAGGACCGGATCATGGAACGCTTTGCGAACAATGAGATAAATGTCCTTGTTTCTACAACTGTAGTAGAAGTCGGGATGAATGTCCCGAATGCGACCGTGATGATGATCGAAAACTCGGAACGCTTTGGCCTTGCACAGCTCCATCAGCTGAGAGGCCGTGTCGGAAGAGGTGACGCCCAATCATACTGTATTTTCATGTACAGCGAAGCCTCGCAGGAAACACTTGAAAGACTCGAGATACTGAAGACCAGTAACGACGGATTTGAGATCGCAAACAAAGACCTTGAGCTGAGAGGCCCGGGAGACCTTTTCGGGATCAGGCAGTGCGGAGACATGTATTTCAAGATCGGAGACATCTACAACGACTCCGATGTTTTCAAGGAAGCCTACGAAGCGGCCGGAACTCTGTCCGACAGAGAGGTGTCCGATATCGTCGGTAAAATGTATGAAAGCTCCGCAAAAGAAGTGTTTAAATTTTTGGAAAACTATGGTACCATATAGGGGTATATAAAAAAATCTTTCAGGTCTTGTCATGCCCGAAAAAACTTATACAAATTCACAACTTTACAGCATAGCGGCAGACAACTACGAACTGCTCAAAAATTTCTGCATGCTCCTTACAGACGAAGGCTATTGGAGCACCGCGGAACAGGTGCTGCAGATGAAGGCAGAGGAGATACTCGATATCTACCTTGAGAGCCTTCTTGTTTGCTTTGCGGCGTATTGCAACCGCCTCGATCCGGACGAAAAAGCTTTTATCGCGTCCATTTCCGCGACCTGCCGTGAACTCATAGAAAAATGCAGATCTAACGATGAACTGTTAAAGACCGCGGAGCGCTTTCAAAAGAACCCGCCGATCATATTACAGCTTCTTTCTCTTAGAGATGTCGAGAAAAATTCCGGCTATGCTTCACTTTTCTTTGATGCGCTGATAAACATCATGCTTTCCCTGGCATATCTTAACGGCCACAGGCAGACCATCGCGTCAAAGTATTTCGGCATGTATTTTGACAGGATCAGCGTTTTTCTTGCAAACGACAAAAACAAAAACCAGGCCGTCGACAATAAGTACATCTTCAAAAAGATGTGCCACGACGACCTTGAAAACGCTGCGGCGGACATCAGAAGATCCGAAGGCGATTTCGGAAAATACAAGATGATCCACCTTTTCTATACGAGTGAGCAGCTTCGTCCCGTACAGGCGGCATCGGTTTCCGATGTCTATGTCGAGCGCAAAGGCAAAAAGCTGAACGGAAAAGTGCTTGAAGAGATTCCGAAGAGCGTATTTGTCCCACCTGAGATAAACGAAGTCCATCCCGCGGAAAAGAAAACCGAGAAAAACGACACAGACGCAAAGATACTTGAGACCGTGCATGACGCTGCGCTGAACGACTTGCTCGATGAGCTGAATTCTCTTGTCGGTCTTTCCGGCGTTAAAAACGAGATAAGATCTCTCATAAATCTCATCAAAGTCAGGAAGATGAGGGAACAGTACAAACTTCCCGAGATAGAGATGTCTTACCATATGGTGTTTACTGGAAGCCCGGGTACGGGTAAGACCACGGTCGCGAGGATCGTGGGAAAGATATACAGGGAACTTGGCATCCTGTCAAAGGGCACGGTAACGGAAACCGACAGATCGGGGCTCGTTGCGGGCTATGTCGGACAGACAGCGCTTAAGGTGCGGGAAGTCGTTGAAAAGAGCCTCGGCGGCGTACTTTTCATTGACGAAGCATATGCGCTCAATTCCTCATCCGGAAACGATTTCGGACAGGAAGCTCTCGATACTCTTGTGAAACTCATGGAAGACCACAGGAATGACCTTGTTGTCATCGTCGCGGGCTATACAGCTGAAATGCAGGAGTTCCTTAAAGCCAACACAGGCCTTGTTTCACGTTTCAACCGCTTTATCTTTTTCCCGGACTATTCCGACGACGAGCTGCTTTCGATCTTTGAAGGAATGGCTTCAAAGAACGGGTTTGTGCTCGATGAGGATGTGAGAGCGAGCCTCATGGGCTACCTTTCAAACATGGACGAAAAAGAAAGAAAAGAATTCGGAAATGCACGCGGCATAAGGAATCTTTTCGAGGCTATGATAGTCAATCAGGCGAACAGAGTTGTTTCTTCAGAGGTAAGATCGATGGAGCAGCTCACACGCTTCAAGATAGAGGATATTTCGTGGTGAAGAGCAAAGACTCACTTGTTTCGATAATCATGCCCGCTTACAATGAAGGCGCGCTGATAACCGGATCTGTCGAAACGGTAAAGAAAATACTTAAAGACAACGGGATAAATTACGAGTTCGTGCTGGTAGACGACGGTTCAAAGGACGACACGTGGCATCATCTTAAAGAACTGTCCGACCGGGACGAAAGAGTGCATTCCGTAAGACTGAGCCGCAATTTCGGAAAAGAAGCCGCGCTCTGCGCCGGGCTTGACGAGGCAAACGGTGACGCGGTGGTCGTCATAGATTCCGACCTCCAGCATCCTCCGGAACTTATACCGGAATTTGTGCGCATCTGGCGGGATGAGGATGTGGACGTCGTTGAAGGAGTAAAAGCCGACAGAGGACACGAAAAAGGCTCGTACAAGCTTTCGGCGAACCTTTTTTACAACATCCTTTTAAAGGTCACTCATATAGATCTGCGTAATGCCTCCGATTTCAAGCTTCTTGACAGAAAAGTCGTTGAAGCGATGAAAGAGATGCCCGAAAAGATCACGTTTTTCAGGGGTATGTCTGCATGGGTGGGATATGAGAGAAGGCAGGTGCCCTTTGAGGTCAGGGACAGAGCTGAAGGAAAGTCAAAGTGGACGTTAAAGTCGCTTTTCAATCTGGCTGTCACTTCACTCACCTCATATTCGTCGGCCCCGCTGAAGCTAATAATATGGCTCGGGACCATAATGTTCATGGTTTCCGTGGTCGTCGGGATACAGACTCTCGTAAAATATTTCATGGGAAATTCCATGGAAGGATTCCCTACGGTCATCCTGCTGATCCTTTTTTCGGGATCGATCATCATGATCTGTCTGGGCTTCATCGGCCTTTACCTTGACAGAATATATCACGAGATCAAGGGGCGCCCGAGGTACATAATTTCAAAAAGACTTAACTGATCTTAAGGGGTTTTTATGCTTGGCATTTTATATCTCATGATATGCATAGCCGTGGGAAGCGCGTTCTGCGGCATATTTTTTCCGAATCTCAGAAAACTCACCGATATCCCGAAAGGCGACGGGACGATGATAACGCTCCCTCGCTATTTTGTGATGCTTCCGGCATGGTTCCTCACAGGAACGCTTTTTGTCACATGGACGGTCTATCTTTCCGCATATATCTTTAAGGGTGCCGAAAAGCCGCTCATTTTCGGAGACAGCATCGGAATGTCTCTTGGTGCGGTGTTTTTCGGGCTTTGGCTTCTTTTTGGTGTCTTAAGGAAAGAAGAAAAAAAAGACGGTCTTAACCTCAAGGAATTCTTTTTTTCCGGGAACGTATGGTACAATGCTTTTTCGGCTTTCACAATCCTTTTTGTCGGATATCTCATGTATCTCACGTTCAATGTGAGCGGGAGAGAGCTGAATGTAGGTATTTCAGTATTTTCGGACTTTGCGCCGCATATGGGGATGATCCGTTCGTTCTCGGTGAGTGACAATTTCCCCACTCAGTATGCTCATTTTGCGGGAGAGGACATAAAATACCATTTCATGTTCCAGTTCCTTGCCGGAAACCTTGAGTTTCTTGGGTTAAGGATCGATCATGCGTTCAATGTCCCGAGTATCATCTCGATGGTCTCGGTATATCATCTTTTGTTCGTTCTGACGATGCATCTGTTGAAGTCCCGCCTTACCGCATGGCTCGGGGCGCTGTTTTTCACGTTCCGCAGCTCCTTTTCGGTTTTCCGTTACATGGCGGAATACAGAGGAAAAGACGTATTCAAGATGCTCCGCGAGAACACGCAGTTTCTTGCCTATACGACACACGAGGACTGGGGACTCTGGAATCTCAACGTATACTGCAATCAGCGACATCTGTGCTTCGGCATAACTGCGATCCTTCTTGCGATACTTCTGTTTCTGCCTTATCTCACGGATTCGTTCAAAACTCTTGAAAAGGTTGAGAAAGGGCAGAGATTCGGAAAGATAAGAACGCTCTTTTTCTGCAAGGAAGCTTTCTGGGTACTCGACGTAAAGGCAAGTATCGGTGCGGGACTCTTTCTGGGCTCTCTTGCGTTTTTCCATGGGTCCGCACTCATCGCTGCGATCGCGATGCTGTTCTTTATGGCGGCATTCAGCAGGTTCAAGATCGACTACCTGATAACTGCGCTGATCGCTATGGGAATGTCCTTCCTTCAGACGAACTTTTTCATGGATGACGGAGGGATCGGGGTTAAATACCAATTCGGGTTTATTGCGGAAAACACAACTCCTTCCGGAGTCGTCGGATATATCTTCGCGCTCACGGGAATAGTGCTTTTGCTGACTCTCCTCGGCGCCTGTCTCACGAAGGGCGCTGTGAGATATATGTGTTTTGTGTTCGCGGTGCCTTTTATCATGTCGTTCACGCTCGCGGTGACGGATGATGTTACCGTTAACCACAAATGGGTGATGATATCGCTGATGCTCCTTTCCATGTACGCGGCGCATTTCGTCACATATCTGCTTAAGGAAAAAGCGGTGCTCCAGCGCGTTCTTGCGGTGATACTCATCATCTGCATGACGGCTACGGGCTTTTATGAATTCACGATCGTTCAGAAAAAGAACGAGAACTACATAAAACTTAACCTCGACGATCCTGTGACCATGTGGATCGAAGAGAACGCAACGACCGAAGACATGTTCCTCACAAGCTGGTACAGCCTGAGCAATGTTGTTATGGGCGGCGCGATGCTTTACTACGGATGGCCTTATTACGCATGGTCTGCGGGATATGACACAAACTACAGAGGTCAGCAGGTGGCTCTTATGTACGAAGCCGCCTCGCCTGTGGAGCTCAGCTATCTTGTCGCGAAAAACAAGATAGACTATATCATCGTGGACAACGATGTAAGGACAAATTCGGAATATGACGTCCGGGAAGATGTGATCGAAGAGACGTTTAAAGAAGTATTTTCACAGGGCGAAGGGGACTGGCAGTTCCGCATATTTGACACTCACCAGCCCTTGGACGATTGAGGGAGGAAAACAAAATGAGCAGGCTTTACATAGTGATCCCCGCATACAATGAGCGGGACAATATTGAAAATGTGGTTAACGACTGGTATCCGGTCGCGGTAAAATACGGTACGGATTCGAGACTCGTTGTCGTAAATGACGGAAGTAAGGACGATACATACGAGATCTTACAGAAACTCGCTGCCGACAGACCGCAGATGATCGCGCTCACAAAGCCAAACGGCGGACACGGTGCGACCATCCTGTACGGATATGACTATGCGATAAAAGAGGGTGCGGATTTCATTTTCCAGACTGATTCCGACGGTCAGACGCTTCCTTCGGAATTTGACGATTTCTGGAAGCTCAAAGACGAGTATGACATGGTCATAGGTCACCGCAAGGGCAGACAGGACGGCTTTTCACGCATTCTCGTCACAAAGACCCTGAAGCTTGTATGCCGCCTGTGTTTCCATGTTACCGTAACGGACGCGAACACGCCATTCAGACTCATGAAGGCCGAGAGCCTTAAGAAGGAGATAGGCTTCATCCCGAAGGATTACAATCTTTCAAATGTCATCATTTCCGTGCTTTTTATCAAAAAGGGTTACAAGGTGAAGTTCCTTCCCATCACCTTCAGACCTCGTCAGGGCGGAGTGAACTCGATAAACATGAAAAAGATCATAAAGATCGGACAGAAAGCGCTGAAGGATTTTGCCGGCATCAACAAGATCATCAAAGAGAGCATGAAAAAATGAATTGCTTTTTGATTTATTGTTGAAATTTATTATGTAATATTATAAAATAACAGGAAGTTAACGGATGAGAGTCATAGCAGGTGAAAAAAGGCATCTTCTCCTGAAGTGTCTTCCGGGTGACAAGGTAAGACCCACCACGGATATCACAAAGGAGACGCTCTTTAATATCTTAAATCCATATATTCCGGGCTGTTCATTCCTGGATCTTTTTTCGGGAACAGGTGCCATTGGGATAGAAGCGATGAGCCGCGGCGCAGAAAATGTTGTATTTGTCGACAATGCGCGTGATTCGCTTTCCTGCATTAAGGACAATCTGAAGCATACGGGGCTTATCGACGACGCGAGGATCATTGCAAACGATGCGGTCTCTGCGCTTGTCATCCTTGAGGGTGAGAAAAAAGCGTTTGATGTGATCTTTATGGATCCGCCTTATGACAATGAACTTGAAAAACGCGTGCTTGAGAGGCTTTCGGGTTCCGTGCTCGTTAATGATGATACTGTCATAGTCGTTGAGGCTTCCAAAAAGACGGATATGTCATATCTTCCGGACCTTGGATTTTCTGTGTTCAAGGAAAAGGATTACAAAAACAACAAGCATGTTTTCATAAGAAAGAGAGAAGCTTAACACGTGAAAAAGGGAATATATCCCGGAAGCTTCGATCCGGTGACGCTGGGGCATCTTGATATAATCATGCGCGCCTCAAAGCTTGCGGACGAGCTTATAGTGGGAGTTTTGGTAAATAAATCAAAGCAATCGCTCTTTACTCTTGACGAGAGGGTGGAGCTTTTAAAAAGGGTAACAAAGGACATGCCTAACGTCACGATCAAGTCGTTTGACGGGCTTCTTGTGGATTTTGCAGAAGAGGAAAAGGCGGATTTCATTGTGAGGGGCTTGAGGGCCGTTACGGACTTTGAGTACGAGATACAGCTTGCCCACACAAATCACAGGATGAGGCCCGAGGTGGACACGGTCTTCCTCACGACAACGCTGCAGTATTCGTTCGTAAGCTCGAGCCTTGTGCGTGAGATCGCGTCCTACGGCGGCGATATTTCGGCATTTGTTCCTGAATGCATAGAAGAAGACATATACAAAAAATATGGTTTCAATAAATAATTTTAAAGACGTGTGAACGTCCGGGAGGGTCTAAAAGATGGGTTCCAAGAGAATTGAACAGTCTATCGAGGATATTTATGAGTATATCGAGGGCTGCAAGCCGAAGGGTTTCAGCGGCACGCAGGTCATCGTGGTAAAGGAAGAGATCTATGATCTTCTTGATGAGATGAAGCTAAAGATCCCGGATGAGATCAATCGCTGCAACAAGCTTCTTGAGAGAAGGGATGAGATCATCAAGGAGGCTGAGGGCAAGGCTCAAAAGATCATCGAAGACGCAAGGCTCAAGGCTGAGGCAATGGTGCATGACTCTGAGATAATGAGGCAGGCATATCTTCAGGCAAATGAGTTTATTTCGCGCGCAAACGCACAGGCTGACGAGACTGTGAACAATGCAAATTTCCAGGCGGAATCCATAAGGAGCGGGTCGCTTGATTATGCCGATGCCATGCTCGCGCAGATCGAGGGTATCCTTCAGCGTTCGTACAATGAGACTAAGGCAAAGACGGAGGAACTTCTGGATGCTCTGTACCAGAATCTGGACACTGTGATCGCAAACAGGAAGGAGCTTTTGCAGGAGATCAACGGGGAAACACAGGGGGCTGATGCCGCTGCGGTTCCGGATGATTACAGTTTTACGTCTGATGGGGAAAATGAGGAGGATGAGGATGATTTTTCGCCGAATCCAGATTCGTTTTTGAAGAATATTGAGTGATTTGAAAGTGGAAAACGCTCCCGTGTGGGGGCGTTTTTTGTGCTTTCAACATCCTGTATGAAAAGGCCTTGGCGTGTCTGTATCCTCGGGAGCATTTGGCGTTGCAGGCCTTTGGGTGTTGATGGTACCTGGATAGTGAAGGCCTTCGCGGTCTGTAACCTCGTCCGCATTTGGACTCCCTCGCGCATTGAGGGAGGAGCAGGATACAAGGTATGAGCGCTCGGTCATAGAATGCTCCCGAGGTACAGAGTCGCGAAGGCCGGGCTATCTACTGTTTCCTATGGCAAGAAAACGGGACAGTGTCAGGCCTGCACATGAGAATGATGCTCCCGAGGTACAGGCTCGCCAAGGCCTAAATACAGGCTGTTTCTCGCCGGAGAAAAACGCTTTGGTCGCTTGGGGAATATATGACTCTCTAACTTAATCAGTAGATCAGATTATCACGGGTGACATGGCTATGTCGGGGGTGTAGGTGCGGAGGTTGTATTTGTCTGCGCGGATGAGTGAGTAGAGATCGGCTGCGTAGTGGTCTTTCCGGGTGAGGGGATCGGTGGTGAGGTCGTGGTCGGCGGGTTTGGTTATTATGGGAATGAGTGAACGGTCCTGCAAGGTCTTAAGCATGTGCGAGGATTCGCGTTTAAGGGCAAGGAGGCGGGCGGCTTTGGGAGCTGTGCGGTCTTCGGGGTGGATATCGAGGAGCATATGGAGAAGAACACGGGAATAAGTGGCGGCCGTCTGCTGTTTATGGCA
>JAEEGK010013314.1_pt1 | contig 18550 bp, 28 predicted proteins | sample 8958771 | NCBI WGS metagenome assembly JAEEGK01 (sample SAMN16246547, study PRJNA631951) | gut metagenome | biome: gut microbiome; feature: rumen; material: SC-attached | host: Bos | place: Iran: Karaj | collected 2018-10
CCGGACCGGGACCAGGCCCCACACCTACCAAATATACGGTCACTTTCATTGCGACGGAGGGTGGAAGTGTTTCCCCCGAATCGTTGTCCGTGTCATCGGGAACTTCCTACAGTGCATCGGGCAGTAAGCTGGTATTTGGCAGCTCTGTTTTCGCGACCGATGTCGTGGCTACAGCTAAAGATGGCTACATCTTCAAATCCTGGTCATCGACCAGCGGAAAAGTCAACTCGAACATGACCATAACAGCGACTTTCGAAAAGTCCGGATCCGTGGACCCTATCGAGAAGGTCGTCGACAACGTATCCAACTATCTGCCTGGTAACGTCGTACAGGCCCTGGGAATTAAAGACCCTTCCAAGTTGGTCCTGTCGATCAAAACGACCAAGGACGTTCCCACCAATGTGCCTGAAGATGCGCTATGCTACGATGTGACCTTGACCTATGAAGGAAAGGAGATCACAAGCTTCACTGACAAAGTCACCATCGGATTGAAGTACACGGTGCCGGCAGGAACGGATGTCAAGAACGTCAAAGTGTACTGGGTCAGCGATGACGGACTTAAGGTGGAGAACATGAATGCCACCTACAACTCGTCCAAGGGTTTGATGGAATTCGAAATCCCCCACCTTTCGGTATTCGCCATCACTCAGAAGACCATAGAGCCTATACACGGTGACCTGGTCTCCATCTCGGTGAAGACCACGCCCAAGAAGCTGACCTACACCGAAGGCGAGAAGTTCGATCCGACCGGATTGGTCATCACCCTGACCTACGATTACGGAGACCCCACTACATTGGAGTACAAGGGCAACGAGTCCAAGTTCAGCTTCACTCCCAGCCTGACCACTCCTTTGAAGACCACCGATAAATCGGTAACCATAACCTATGAGGGAAAGACCACTACGCAGGCCATCACAGTATCTGCGGCGCCCGAACCCACCCCGTCTGGCGGTGACAACACCGTTCTGATCATCGTCATCGTGGTCATCGTGCTCATAGTGATCGCGGCGGCAGTGTTCTTCTACATGAAGAAGAGAACCGTCTGAACAACAAACCAACAATAAGGTCGGCGGTCCGCCGCTGGCCTTCCCTTATCTTTCAATCATCTCTCTGTGAACATCCGCTCGAGCTTAGGTCGTTTTTCCAGTGGAAATACAGGGGATTGCCCTAGAACTGTTTGTCGATTGTACAGACGTCGGTCATGTGAAATCTTAACAGTGATCAATTCAGGAGTTCAGGGGAGTCACTATCATCCGATGACCATCTAGAAACCGTTATTATACTCTCGTCCTCTACCATTCAGCGATGAGAGGAGAACTGTCAGACGGATATGTCCTCGTCAGGGACCAGACCGACGGGAACCACCTATACGGTAAGGGCAACTATGGTTATCCGCGCAGCGGAGGTGGTGTCGACCTCGATCTCCTCGAAGCCACGCTTCTCACTGAACTGGGGAAGCTGGAGGTCTTCGACAGGGACAGGAAGCTGTCCTTCGAGGACATCTTCAGGCTATCGTCCGATTCAGTGGAGGATTTCGACATCCTCTACATCGTGTACAGGGACATCAGGCTGGGAAGGGGGCTTGTCGTAAAGCAGGAATCCGGCAGTTACGACCTCTCTGTGTTCGGAGCCGGCAAGAGGCAGTCCAACGCACGCCCTGCATACATGCTCAGAGCGGTCTCCGAGAGGAGCCTGCTGGATGTCTCCGATTCCCTGGAAGGTACCAAGGAGACCAACGACAGGAGGAAGAACCTCCTGTACGGAGTGGTCGACGAGGAAGGGGATGTGACCTATTACAAGCTCCATGTGAAGGATCCCGCCGGCAAGGTGTTCCCCACGGACGTTAAAGGACACGCCGAAGGCGTCCTGGTGAGCGACCGTGTGTTCATCTTCGACCAACAGCAGAGCGCGTTCCTGCACGATTACGGGTTCTTCGGTAACCTGGTGAACGGGATCTACCAGCTGTCGCTGGTTGAGGCCTGCTTCCTCATAGGGAAGGGCAAGCTGACCGTGAGGGACATGGAAGGCACCGAGATGGACTACGACGGTCTCTTCGAATACGGTTTCAACGAGCAAGATGAGTTCGAGAACCGCCTGAAGGTGTACACTGACCTCAGGGAGAGGGGGCTTGTTGTGAAGGCCGGTTTCAAATTCGGTACCCACTTCAGGGTCTATCAGGACGATCCCGACGACTGCCACGCAAGGTTCCTGGTGCATGCGGTGCCCTATGAGATCACCAAGATGTGGCCCGACATCTCCAGGACAGTTAGGCTATCAGGCGGTGTGAAGAAGGAGATCCTCTTCGCGATGGTCAAAGGAAATTCCATCCAATATCTCGAGTTCGAATGGTACAAGCCCGGATTGATTCCTGGGAAATGATTCTCTATGTGCCAGTTAATACTGAAAATAAAGTAAGGAAGGGGTTTCAGCGGCCCATACGAGCCGCCTTATCGACTCACTCGATAGCTCCAGAGGGGCATGCGTCGATGCAGGCACCGCACTCGGTGCAGACGTCGGGGTTGATGACGGCGACGTCTCCGACTGTAATGGCGGACGAGGGGCACTCGTCAGCGCATACTCCACATGCTACGCACTCTGATTCGATAATCTTGGGCATTTAGTTTACCTCGGAGAACAAATCGATTTCTCATTTATAATATATGTACCTGCCAGAGTGCATCGTTTTTTATCCGGATCCGATCACTCCTCTCCGTTTCCGCCGAAACCATGGCGCAGGAGCTCGTTGTATCTCGCATTGGCCTCCTCGCTTTTCTTCTTCTGCCGCCACGAATCGATCTCGCTGCGTATCGCCAGCATCTCATCCACGACGGTCTCGGGATCCTTCGGTCTCGCATTCCTCAGATAGGCCGTCATGCGGCGTATGGCCTTGGGTGCACCAAGACCTTTTGCGATCTCCAGACCGAATTCCTCTGGGAAACCGAGACTTGTGATGGTTTCGACTAGTTCGTCCTTCGCTTCATTCCATTCAGAATGGGAGTCTTCCATTGCTATTCGGATAGATTCCAAGGTCAATAATTATTGGGCGGTTAGGAGGCCCTAGACCCTCGCTAGAGGGGTCGACTCTTTGGACCTCCGACACCGACGGCCGGTGTCAAGCCTTTTCTACTTCGACGGTTTATGACCAATCGATAACGATGGTCAAATGACCGATCGTTATAGTCAGCCGGATACCGCCCTGCGGACGGCGGCTGAGGGAATATGTAAACATATTATCGCCTCCTACCGTGTCCCCCGAGGTCGACACTCTGATAGGACAACAGTCCGTTGCTTCCGGACCGTTGGTCCGGGAACCGGCAGGAGAACCCCTTCGTTGCTAGTCTAAAAAACAATCTGAGTAGCTGGAGTTTAAAAATAAGAACGGGGCATGCGCCCCTTGTTTTCATTCACTCATTCCTTCTCTTCGGCGGCAAGAGCTTCCTTTGCCTTTCCGAGAGCCCTGGCGATCCAGATCGTCATGATGACTGCGAGGATCGTCACGATGATGGCGTAGATCAGCATTCCGACGAGGTCGTCCTCTGTGTCGAAAACAGCGGCGACGGCCGCCTTGATGGTCTCGTTCCATGCAAGTGCGGCGACAAGTCCGAAAGCTGCCGTGATCAGGGCGGCGAATGTTTCGAGCAGTTGAACTTTGAATTGTCCAGCCATGATGCCGAAATCGATTGCATATAAGATAAACTTATCGTAGTTAGCGGTCGCAAATGTCGATTTCTGGCATATAGGACGGAACAGGTGGAGACATTAGTCAAAGTTAATAGACTACCGAACGGTAGTTTAATACACTTGTTAGCGGATCATGGATTGATGACCGACAGGAAGAACGAGATCGTCTACGCGACACTCGAATTGGCATCCGAGAACGGCCTGGGCGCTGTTTCCATGCAGAAGATAGCCGACAGGGTAGGCATAACCAAAGCATCCCTCTACAACCATTTCTCGTCCAAGGACGAGATAGTCGATGCGATGTACCTTACCATCAGGGAGGCCTCGAAGCAGAGGGCAGCCATAGGTCCCGTAGATTACGACGCCATGGCATCTGAAGGCTCAATGGGGACCATTCTCACGAAGGCGATCCTCTCGTACAGGGCCATGGTCCACGATCCCCAGCTGTCGATGTTCTACAGGATAGTCATGTCCGAGAGGGCGATCAGTCCCGCGGCCTCGGAGATAATGGTCAGGGAGACGCAGACCATGATCGATGCCACGGAGAAGCTGTTCGATGCGATTCGGAGGAAGGGATTGGCATCATTCAGCAATCCGAAGGCCACAGCCTTCTCGTTCGCCATGGCGGTGCATTCGATAATCGATTATGAGTTCGATCTTTCCTCCGCCGGCATGGATGCCGGGAAGGACATGATAGGTGAATACGTCAAGGAGTTCTGCCGCATGTATGCGGCCTGAAAGGGATGATTATGATGGAAGAGAGGAGGTTGATGTTGCTGATAGCCGCTGCAAGCGGCATCCTATGCGCTGTGTTCTATCTGCTGCACGATGTGATAGGTGCGATGAACTATCCCGGTTACGATCCGATGAGGCAGGCCGTGAGCGATCTGACCGCTACGGACGCACCTTCGTTCGCAGCAGCTATCGGGTATTCGAGCGTATACGGGATTCTCAGCATACTATGCTGCGTCCTGATCTGTCTGGTCGTCAGGGAAGAGGCCAAAGGGATCAGGATTGGCGTCTATCTGTTCACTGCTATGCAGTTCGTTTCGGCGATAGGATACTCGCTGTTCCCTCTTACCGGCAGCGGATACGACGGAAGTCTTCAGTCTTTCGTCCATGTGTACATTCTGACGGTCCTGGTCGTTGTGCTGTCGATAGCCTCTCTCGTTGCTTTGGCCTATTGCGGGATCAAGAACGGAAGGAAGGTTCTGGGCATCGCCGCTGCGATGGCATTGATCGCGATGATGTTCGGCGCGATTGGAAGCCAGGCACTCCCGCAGGACGTGTTCGGACTCGTGGAGAGGTTCAGCACGTACAGCGCTGTGGTGTTCACTGCGTTCCTGGGATTCTATTGGTACAGGGTGTCGGACGAGGACCGTTCAGTATCGCAAATTAACTGAAGAAAAAAACGGGCCCGAAGGCCCTTTTTATTGTTTTCAGAGCTGGATCTCGATACCGAGCTTCTCGGTGAGCTCCTTGTACCTGTTCCTGATGGTGACCTCGGTCACACCGGCCACATCGGCGACCTCTCTCTGAGTCCTGCGCTCGTTGCACATGATCGAGGAGATGTATATCGCAGCGGCGGCGACACCGGTGGGTCCCCTTCCGGAGGTGAGCTCCTTCTCGGACGCATCCTTGAGGATCTCTGCAGCCTTGGACTGGACCTCTCCGCTCAGCTTGAGCTCCGAGCAGAACCTCTGGACGTAGTCCTGGGGCTTGGTGGGCATCAGCTTGAGCTTCAGCTCACGTGTCATGAACCTGTAGGTCCTTCCGATCTCCTTCCTGCCTACACGGCTGGAGTTCCCGACCTCGTCCAGTGTCCTGGGGACACCGCACTGCCTGCATGCCGCATAGAGCGAAGCGGCGACGACGCCCTCGATGGACCTTCCTCTGATGAGGTTCTTGTTGACGGCCTTCCTGTAGATCATGGCCGCGGTCTCCCTGACGTTCCTGGGGAGTCCCATTGCGGATGCCATCCTGTCCAGCTCGGACAGTGCGAAGGCCAGGTTCCTCTCCGTTGCGTTGGAGACACGGATCCTTCTCTGCCATTTCCTCAGCCTGTACAGCTGGGCCCTGTTCCTTGTGGGGATGCTCTTACCGTAGGAGTCCTTGTTCTTCCATGAGATCTCTGTGGAAAGTCCCTTGTCGTGGATGGTGTAGGTCATAGGTGCACCGGTACGTGCCCTCTTCTCTCCCTGCTCCACGTCGAAGGCTCTCCATTCGGGTCCCTGATCGATGAACTGGTCATCGAGGACCAGACCGCAGTCCTCGCACAGGAGCTCTCCCCTCTCGTAGTCACGGACGAGGTGGTGGCTTCCGCACTCCGGGCAGACCTCAATCTCTTCTGCTCCTTCCCTTGTCTTTACCATGTTGTTTTCCCCCTTTGGTGTAAAGGTTTGTTCCTAACATTTGGTCGGTCGCGGCAGCTCTCGTCTCGACGGATGCATATGGAGCGGACACTGGTCCGAACACCCTCTTGACGATTCCCATCCTATTTTGGCCTGAATCGAATACAAAGGCTCCGATTTCCGGGGCTTCAGAACATTGGACGATCAGTCTGCCGTCCGTTGTTATCTCTTTCACCGTTCCTAGAAAATCCATGAGTCGATTCCGCCACTGCCGGGACTTAACCCTCTAGTTGTTGGTTATACTGATTTATTATTTAATGATTTGGGGATTCTTTATATTGTAGCACGAAGAACCTGTGTTTTCTCTTATTTAATTATCTTTATCGGTTTTTTCGGTGGCTGGATGAGTAATCCCTGGACGTTAGTCGGATACTTTTTCCAGTGGAAATGGTGGTGTCTCGTAGGCACATCTATTCGGCCGCCCGAAGGATCGAAGTTAAGGCACCATATGGTAGAATTATTATTAAATAGGGGGGAGTTTGTTCCAGTAACATTATATCCCGTCTAACGGGAAGTAAAATCGGAGTGAAAAACATGGCATTAGAGATCTGGTCGATGGAGTTCCTCAGCCTCATCGTTGTCGCATTCGCGATTGTCATGCTCCTCACTGGAATCCTTGCGGCAGCCTTCGGCGCCGGTAAGGCCAAGGGATACGGCGGACTGATGACCGTAATCGGTATCGTACTGCTCGGTGTCTGGATTTGGCTCTGCGGATTCAGTGACATATCCGCATTCAGGGATGTGAATCTCTGGGATGTGGTCATCGATGCTATCATCAACCTGCTTGGTATCATCATCGGAGCATTGGTCGCAGTCGGTATCTTCCTCGTGGTCGTTCTTAAGAGCTGATCCCGGAAGTAACCAAAACATCTTCCTTCAACCCTCTTACTTCTGTATGGTTTGATTCATGCTTGTGCTATTGTGAATCGATCAGTCGAAATTGTTTTATAACTTTATTAGAGTCGTTCAGATAGGATGGATTCCACGATAATTGCGGGTCGATACCATGGGAAATGCAACATACGAGATGAGGATGCCCACCAACTACACGGATATGTCCGTTGCAGAGATGCAGTACGAAGGCGGATTCAGTTGGAAGACCTTCGGGATAGTGCTTGCGGCGGTCGGGGCGGTCGCGTTCTTCGGCGGATTCGGTTTGGCCTATATCGGTACAGCGTCGGCCGTATGTTTTGGCACTGGAGCGGCAGGCATAGTCGGAGGACTGGCGGTTGGAATAGCCGGACTGTCGATCATTGACGCCAACGACTGATCCTATGGCGGATCAGAGCATCTGTCCTTTGTTCCATTTGAATCGAACAATTCTGTTTCGATCGATGTTCGCAAGAGTTTGAATAGATTATACGGAATTGTTTTATAATATCCTCAGAGTTAATTCTGTTAGACGTATTCACGACTATTCGCGAGGCATGGATATGAGAAATGCAACATACGAGATGAGGATGCCAACCAACTACACGGATATGTCCGTTGCAGAGATGCAGTACGAAGGTGGATTCAGTTGGAAGACCTTCGGAATCGCGGTCGCAATCGTCGGAGCAGCCGCGTTAGCTGTCGCATTGGGTGCAGGTGTCGTCGGTGCGGGAATGATGGCCGGAGCCTTTGGTACCGTCTCAACAGGGACTACCCTGGTAGGCATCGCATCAGCAAGCTCCATCGCAGGACTGGTGTTAGGCCTTGCTGGACTTGAGATCAACAGCAACGCGAACAGCTGAAGTTACACCCGGTCTGATCTGGTATCATGGAGACCTTCATAGAGGATGACGGGGAGAGCGTGATCACTCTGAATATGATCATCCATGCATGCCGTGAGCATATTTTGGAGAAGGACGATCAGGGTCTCAGTTGATCTGCCATTGTTTCAGGTTGAAGGTGCAGCATTGCACCTTCGAGGATACTATAACGCCGTCCTTCCAGAGTCTCATCAGCGTAGGCTTCAGATTCTCGATGTACTCCAGATAGGTCTTGTTGTCCTTGAACTCCTCCGGGCGGAGTCTCTTGACTATCGCACGGGTGCAGATCATTGGGTTCTCGCGTATGACCGTGAGGACCTCCTCGTCGGTGATAGGCTCCATGGATGATGCAACCAACTTATCGATATTTAAAATGAAGAAGGGGAAAGGGTTGGGGTTTGGAAGAGGACCAATCAGTTGCCCTGACTGATCATCTCGAGCTGACTCATGACCTGGTAGATCAACGTCCTTCCGTGCATGGGGATGTTGGGGTCATTGGCCAGATCGTCAAGGATGACGATTGCTCCGGTTGCGCGGACATCCATGGGTTCCTTGGTATCGAGGAGCCTTGCCTTGGCGTCTGTCGCACCCTTCCTGATGTTACGGGGTACGGATGTATCCTCTGCGAGCATGTCGAGAACGTCTGTTATCTGTTTGACTTTGTCTGCCATGGAATCACCGCGATAATCAGAATGTCTCGAACTCTTCCTGCAGATCCTGGACCATCTGGTCGAGGACTTCCTCGAAGTTCATCGATTTGTATTCCCTGACGCCGCCGAGATCGCTCTGGATCCTTACGACAAAATCATTGTTCTCTTTCACAAGCTCTACGTTGCACAGAATCTCTTCCATTGTTCTTACCCCCGTAGGATTAATGGGTCGAACATGGACTACATATAAATCATTGGCGGTTCAGAAGGTGTATTACATCACATGTTTTACGATACACGGTGTTTTAATCGATTAATAAACGAGTAGACAAAGGTCAAGCAAAATAAAACTGATAAGTCCAATCTATTTCCATTTGAGTGATGACGTCCGTTAAGACTACGTTCATTTAGTACAAAATCAACGGCCTGCCCGATGTTTTATAGACAAGAAGCACTTAGAAATGAATGGTAATGGAATGGCAACAGAATCGTTCTATCAGGATCTGGTGATTGATACGCCAGAGGCCGCTGCGGCATTTATTGATATGTGGGAGAATGATAGACATTATGTTGGACCTCTCCGTCCCATGCCATGGGCAGATGAAGCAGCTCGCAAAAGGCTTGCAGAGCATCTGAAAGAAAAATACTCTGGCGAAGAGTTGGAAGGATGAATCAGGTTTTTGAGATTCATCCTCTATCCTGGTAAATCGAGGATCGTGGGAAGGAAGAGGTTCAAAAGTATTTGAAATCCTTTAACCATACAAGGATTCTGACGCAGGTCGCTTTTTGCTTGAGAAAGCTATAATGATGGAGAATAGGGATTTATCCCGTACATATCTGGCAATCAATCCAATAGATGATGAGATTCTTGGATTTGTAACACTAGGTGTTAAGTGTCTAACCATCCCCAAGGAGAATCTTTTACCGAAGGGGATGCTTGAAGATATGTTCATAGATCCCAAAACTGGAGTTGTTCAAGCTTTCTTGTTGGCACAACTTGTCCGTTCTGAGAATTCACCGCGTGGTTTTGGAAAGGAGCTTATCAATTTGGCTATGGATGTGTTAATCAACGCCAAATCTTTGGTTGGTTGCAGAATAGTACGTATTGATTGTGAAGATGAATTAGTCTCTTACTACAGAGAAAATGGGTTTACATTGGTCCGCCCTAACGAGGAGGGCACATTAAACCAAATGTTAACATTCATGAGCCCTCTGAGTTTGAGTTGAAATCTTCAGTTTGGTGGAAGTTTCGACGACAAGATTACGATTTCAACTCGGGGAAATCTTTATAATATAATCTATAATAGAGGGGCTTGTTCTGTGTTGTTATCGCTTCAGCGAAAGCAAGCACGGGAAAATCGGCTCATGCCGACGGAGAACGATTGAAATGGCAGACGAAGAAGAGTCAACGTACGAAGAGCTCCAGGACGAGTTCGAGGCAAAGGCACGCGGATTCGGAAAGGGAAAGTACGGCAGGATCATGAAGATGGCTCGCACACCGAGCAAGGACGAATACACCAAGACAGTGTACATCACCGCTATCGGTATCATCCTCATCGGAGCCGTAGGTTTCGCCATCTGGTGGCTCATGACCGTCCTTCCGGGATACTTCTGACGGAGGCTGAATCATCATGATGCTAACTGGTGACAACAATCTGAAGAAGGTTGCAGCCAGCGGAATCGTTTCTTGGCCCTTCAAGCTCACATCCAGTGCAGACAAAGCGAAAATCTCGTTCTCAGTCGTTGCTGGACCGGATGCGGAGAACGCCCCCGAGTGGACGGTGAGTCTCCATGACGCTACAGAGGGAGAGATCTGGACGAACGACACCAGCAAGACAGAGGTCACAATCGCGCTTCCCGGAAAGAACGCGAAGGAACTCAAGCTGGAGGTCATCTGCCCCAACGGAGCCAGGTACGGCGACTCCGTTAAGACCACGGTCACCGCGGAAGCGGATGACGGAATATCATCGCTGGTCTTCGAAGCCGTAGCACAACAGTCCATAATGGTCCTTAAGACCCAAATCGACCAGGAGAAGACCGTCGCGAACGAGTTGGCATCCAAGGCGAACAAGGCCAAAGACAAGGACATATATGCGATCCTGAGCCCTGCCGGACTCAGAGGATACGTGTTCGTGGAAGGCATGAACACCGATCGCGTCCGCGAGAAGTCCAAGGACATCAAAAAGGCCAGGAACTTCATCGACGGAGAAGCGGATATCAGCGAGATCAGCCCCTATCTCACACCCGTGTCCGCAGTCGTAGGAATCGTGGAGGGAGACTTAGTCGAACTCGTCAACGGTCCCTTCAAGGGTGAGAAAGCAAGGGTGCAGCAGATCGATCAGGCCAAAGAGGAGATCACAGTCGAACTCGTCGAGGCCATGGTCCCCATTCCTGTCACTGTCAAAGGAGACAGCGTCAGGTTAATTGAAAAGGAGAAATGAGCAATGGTAGATACTGTTGAGGCATTGGTGGACGGAGGCCGCGCTTCCGCAGGTCCACCGCTCGGACCCGCACTGGGCCCCAAAGGAGTGAACATCGGTCAGGTCATCGCGAAGATCAACGAGAAGACAAAGGCCTTCGACGGAATGAAGGTCCCCGTCAAGATCCTGATCAACGACGACAAGACATTCGACATCAAGGTCGGAACACCCCCCGTGTCCGCACTGATCAAGGGAGAGCTCGGAGTAGAGTCCGGAGCCCACAACGCCAGGACCGAGAAGGTAGGAAACCTCACCCTCGACCAGGCAAAGAAGATCGCCGACATGAAGGGCGACGATCTCCTCGGTGCAACCATGAAGGCAAGGGTCCTGGAAGTCGCAGGAGCCTGTGTCGCCATCGGTGTGACCATCGACGGAAAGGGACCCAAGGACTTCACCAAGGCCGTCAAGGCCGGTGAGTACGACTCCCAGTTCTGAGTCAAAACATTTCAAGGGGGGAGACCCCCTTTATGCTCCATTTTTGTGTAGAGTTCGTACGATTGAGCGAATTCATTATAAACATCAAAGAATCATATTTTGATTGCAGTCTTGTATATCATGACAAGATTTAGAGGCCCCAAAGGGCCTCATGGTTCGTTATACGAACCATCTTAGGAGCTCGGACAGAGTCCGTAGAACCCCTAGGGCCAGGAGCTAAAGTTTCAAAGGTTTCTCCTGGTCCTCTTTCTTTTCTTTATAATAGTTTATATATCAGTTGTTTTTACGGAGAATTACTTGTAGGAGAGCCGCAAGGCTCGCAAGTACTACAGGAGGAATTGTATTGGCAGAAAAACCAACCGTAATGGCCGTGCAGAAAGCACTCGAGGGTGCAAAGAAGCGCAACTTTACTGAGACGGTTGAGTTGGCCATCAATCTCAAGGATGTCGATCTGACAATCCCCAAGAACCGTATCCAGGAGGATATCATTCTCCCGAACGGAAGGGGAAAGGCAGTGAAGATCACTGTGATTGGTGGTGGCGAACTAGCCTTGAAAGCCAAGGACGTGGCCGATCTTGTGATCACACCCGAGGAACTCGGAGCGATCGCAGACGACAAGAAGCAGGCAAAGAAGATCGCGAACAGTACCACATATTTCATCGCTGAGGCACCTCTGATGGCTCAGGTCGGTAAGAGACTGGGTACCGTTCTCGGACCTCGCGGAAAGATGCCGAAACCAATCGCACCGGGAGCAGATCCCGCACCGATGATCGACGGTCTCCGCAAGTCTGTGTCCATCAGAACGAAAGACAGGAAGACATTCCACGCACCCGTGGGATCCGTTGACATGGACCCTGAGAAGATCGCTGAGAACATCGATCTGGTCCTCAAGCGTGTCGAGTCTCACCTTGAAAAGGGAGAGCACAACATCGCTTCAGCATATGTCAAGACCACCATGGGACCTGCGGAGAGGATTCTGTAAGGAGGTTTGAAGATGGCACACGTCGCAACTTGGAAGAAGGACCTGGTGAACGAGCTGGTACAGGATATGCGCGAGGCTCCAGTCGTCGCAGTTGTCGACATGGAGAACATCCCCGGACAGCAGATCCAGTCCATGAGGGCAGGACTCAGGGCCCACGCCAAGCTCAAGATGACCAAGAACAAACTGATGCTCTTGGCCATTGAGGAGGTTGCCGCGGACAAACCCGGAATCGAAGCACTCAAGGACTCAATCGATGGTCAGTGCGCGATCGTAACAACAGACATGGATCCCTTCAAACTGTTCGCACAGTTGAAGAAGACAATGTCCCCCGCACCTGCTAAGGCAGGTCAGATCGCACCCTTCGACATCGTTGTACCTAAGGGACCGACACCTTTCGGACCCGGACCGATCATCGGAGAGCTTCAGAAGATAGGCCTTCCTGCAGCAATCGAGGCAGGAAAGATAGTCGTCAAGAAGGACACGACGCTCGTCAAGGAGGGCGAACCCATCCCCGCGAACGTCGCCGGAATGCTCCCCAAACTCGAGATCCTCCCCATGATCGTGGGATTGGACCTCAGGGCAGCATACGAGGACGGAACAGTCTATACCAAGTCTGTTCTGGACATTCCCGAGGACTACTACGCCAACATGTTCGCTACGGCTGCACACAACGCTTTGGCACTCGGTGTCGAGATCGCGTTCCCCACAAAGGAGACGCTCCCGCTCTTGATTGCAAAGGCGTTCAGGGAGACAGTTGCTGTCTCTGTTGAAGCCGCGATACCCAACGAAGCAAGTATCAAGACACTCGTCGCAAAGGCAGACGCCCAGATGCTCGCAGTCGCATCCGCTACCGGATACCAGAGCGAGTCCGTCTCCGCCAGGGCAGGAGCAGCCGCCGCAGCAGCACCCGTTGCAGCAGCAGAGGCAGCACCTGCAGCAGAGAGTGTGAAAGAGGATGAACCCGAGGAAGTAAGTGAGGAGGATGCAGCAGCAGGCCTCTCAGCACTTTTCGGATGAAATTTAAGGAGTTGAATTAAATGGAGTATATCTACAGCGCAATGGTGCTCTACTCTGCTGGCAAAGACATCACCGAGGACGCAGTCAAGGCAGTCCTCACAGCCGCCGGAGTCGACGCTGACGCAGCAAAGATCAAAGCATTGGTTGCATCTCTCGAGGGAGTCAACATCGCAGATGCTATCGCGAACGCCGCAATCGCAGCGCCCGCAGCAGCACCCGCAGCTGGAGCCGCCCCCGCAGCAGCCGCCGCACCCGCAGCAGCCGAGGAACCCGAGGTTGAGCAGGTCAGCGAAGAGGATGCAGCAGCAGGTCTCTCTGCACTCTTCGGATGAACGTCAGTTGATCTTTAGAGTCAATACAAACCACTTACCACACCCTTGTGGTTTTTTTCTTGCTTTTTTGACCTATAATCGCATAAATAGTCGATATTTGATTACGTCCGCATGGAAGAAAGCAAATATTGTTCCGGTTGCGGGAAGACCCTGGAGCCGGGCATGCAGTTCTGCCCCCAGTGCGGGAAGGTCGTCAGCGGTTCGGCTGCCGACCAGGAGATTCAAGAGCAGTCGAAGGAGTTCATGGCCGTCCTTTTGGAATCCAAGAGGATTTGGCTGATGTTCTTCCTGGCAGTCTACGCCATACCTGCGCTCATCGCCGCGATCTTCACACTGATCGATGCATCCAACATCGCAGCCTCGGTATGGGCCAGTGACGAGTTCCAGAAATGGCTCACCAACCACGGATTCAACTACACCCAGGCCGACATCCAGAACTACATCACCTATGCTGGTGCGATGGCCCTCGTCAGCGCTCTCAGCGCCGGCGTCAGTCTGTTCTGCGTCTACATGAGGAAATACTGGATCGTGGCCGTTGCGGCATGTATCCTTGCAGCCATCCTCTGCTTCTGGTCCGTCTTCGGTATCATCATCGGATTCATAGTCGCATGGATGATCATCGGAGCAAGGGATCTGTTCGTGGACCAGCCTCAGGCAGCAGAAGAGTGAAAACGATTCAATAAAACGATTTAAGAAGGGCCGGGAGACCGGCCCTTTGTGTGTTTTTCAGAGTTCGATGAGTTCGTAATCGCGGGAACCGATTCCAAGTTCCTCAGCGGCCTCGATTGTGTGGAATCCGTTCTTACTGTTGACCCTCTCCAGGAAATGGTCCTTACCGGGATCGTCCGAGTTCTTCACAAGGTCCAGACAAGCCTGGTCGATCGCGACGGGGTCCAGCGAAGCGAGTATCCCGATGTCCTTCATGCAGGGCGCCTCGGGACTGACCACGCAGTCGCAGTCCACTGAGAGGTTCTTCATCACGTTGATGAAGGCGATGTTCTTCCCGAAGTGCCTGACTACGGACGATGCAGCGTCTGCCATGGCCTCGGGGAAGCCCTTCTCGTCACCGTGGACATCCCAACATCCGATGATGTCTGTGGACCTTCCGCAGGAGTGGATGTAGGCCTTACCGGCACTGGATGCGCATCCTATCGAGAGCTGTTTCAGTGCTCCGCCGTATCCTCCCATAGGGTGTCCTTTGAAATGTGCCAGCACCAGCATGGAATCGTAGTTGTCTATGTGCTTTCCCACGAGGTTCTTCTTTATCTGTTTTCCGTCGGGGATGAACAGTTCCTTGTCGGGCCCCTCTGAATCCATGAGGTCCACATCGAACAGTTGGCTCCATCCGTGGGATGCGAGCAGTTTGAGATGGGATTCCGTGTGATCGCGTACGCCTCCGAACCTATCGCCGTATGCCGTGTTACATTCGACGATGGTACCGTTTATCTTATCGACCATCGGTTTCCAGAACTCCGGTCTCAGGAAGTTCGTGTTCCCTTCCTCTCCGGAATGGACCTTAACAGCGACTTTCCCCTCGAGGTCTATGCCGAGTGCCTCGTACATATCGATCACCATCTCGGGGGAGATCTCCTTGCTGAAGTAGACTTTGGATTTCATGCGTTCACCATTGCTTATAATGACCATTTTTTTGGGATGTTAAAAAGATTTGTAACGGTTTTTCAGAGTGTTTATCATTGCAGTATCCCGTTCTTAGACAGTGGGTTTTACATCCATCCTACTGCATATGGTACGATATGGAAGATGATGTCGCTGTGATAGTCTGCGGAGGCGCAGCAAAGAATGCCTTCGGCATCATCAACTCCGAGGACAGGAATCCGTGGGACCTGTACGATATTTCCGAGAAGGAGTTCGGGCACCACTTCGATGTGCTCTCCAATTCCTTCTCCACCATCCCCATCGATGATAATGAGAAGATCATGGAGGCGCTTGATGACAAGCGCATCTGTCTGACGTTCACTATTCTGGGGGGAGAATTGGGTACCGATGTTGTGAAGGATGTCATAAGATGCGCCAGGGAGAAGGGCTGCAAGGTCGTTTCCGTCTTCGGCATACCGATGGATTTCGAGAAGGAACGCCGCGAGAGGGCATTCAGCAATCTCCACAGCGTCGTAGCGTTATCGGACTGCACCCTGGTAGCTGATATGCAGAAGTCCTTCGAGGTCAATCTCGAATACAACAAGGACAAGCAGTGGACCACGTTCCTAAGGAACAGCGACAGCATCATGAGGAATTCCATAAAGGCGATCGTGGATTTCATGCAGGGTCCCTTCTTCTCAGTCTTCGTGGAGAACCTGTATTCCTTCGTCCCGTCCTATGACGTGCTGCCGGTGAATGCGGTGATCAGGTCCTGGGATCAGATGATGTTCGACAATGGTCGCGCCACGGACAAATCTGTGATAATGCTTGGATCAAATGTGAAATCCGCGGAGATAGAGGACATAAGGAGCAGGGTTGCGATGATGTGCGGAACATTGCCTGAAATCGTCATCCGCGAGGATTCGGACGATTCCAAGGTCATGATATTCAGGGCCGTAAGGTCATTCTGACTTGTCCTTCTTCCAGGACTTCCCGTACTTCAGGTACTTTGCGGCATCCCCGAACACGCCCATGAGCGTGTTGTACTCATACTTCGTAGGTATGGCACGGCCCATCATCCTCCTGAACATGATGGTGGTGTAGGGGCGTCTCTCCTTGGGATAATCGATGCCGTCCAGAAGGTCTCCGAAGTATGAGAACATCATCTCCTTCTCCCTCTTGTCGGCGGGCTCCGGCCTCCTTGGCTCGGTGTGCATGGCCATGAAGAACTCGTACAGTACGGTATGTGTGGCATGCGAAAGGTTCAGGATGGGGTATTCCTCGCTGGCGGGGATGGTTATCAGGACATCGCAGTAGTTCAGTTCCTCCTGGAGAAGTCCGATGTCCTCCCTTCCGAATACGACGGCTATCTTCTCTGTATATCCCCTGCAATGTTCCGCGAACTCCCTGACGGGCATGGGCACGCGGGTGTAGTTGCTGTCCCCCTTGGTGACGACACCGCTGGTACCCACGACTAGGAAGCAGTCTTGTGTTGCTTCTTCCAGAGTGTTGCAGATGACCGCGGTATCGAGGATATCTGCTCCGTGCTTGGATCTGCGGTATGCGTCGTCACCCAGTTCGCAGGGGTTGACCAGATAGAGCTCCTTCATGTCGAAGTTGGCCATGGACCTTGCTATCGCACCTACGTTCCCCTCGTACTTGGGACCGACAACCACCACACGGATCTCGGGCATGTGACGTAAGAAGGGAATCGGTTACATAACCGTATCGAGATAGAGTCGCATTTATTCACTTGATTGTGGTATTTCTACCAACGAACCGTACTAACATTTTTATTCAAAAATGTCAAATGAGATTTGGGGAGTACCATGCATAGCAATCCTAGTGATCTAATTGTTGCCGTTTCAAAGGCATTAGGTCGTAAGTTGGACAGGCGTAAATTCAATGATCGCTTGTTAATGCAGAAGGGTTGCTATATTCTCAATACATGGGGTTACGAACCCTTTTACAGGTATGGGCTCTACATCAGAGGGCCCTATTCATCAGATCTGGCCGACGACTATTACGAATTGAATAACTTAGCCGACACAACTTCAATTCCTGATGAAAAGATAGCAGAATTAGCGGAGATTATGGAGAAAGGCATTGGATATACCGAAGCCTACGCAACAGTTCTATTGGTTAAAGCAAACAATCCTGGTAGGACTAATGAGGCCATATTCAACAAAGCTGTCGATATCAAACCTCATCTGAGAGAAGAAGTGAAGGAGGCTTGTGAATCAATTCTAAATTGAACTATATTGACACCTGTGTCATGATGATGTTCGCCGATTCGAAAGATTCTCTTCGTAAAGACTATAATCTTAGCGGCAGAAGGATAGACACTATGCTGAAGAGACACGACCAGCTAGCTCTTCCGATGCCTGCGTTTGGGGAGACAATTTGCAAAATTAGAGATAAAACTGGAAGCAATTTTCAAACAGTTGTTTCTGAAATCGATCGCTTAATTGAGACAAATGTTGTAAAAACGGTCTATATGCAGAATGCATCAGAAACATATGCGATTGCCAAGGATTTATCAGTAAGTATGGATGACGATCGCGATCAGATATCTCCGATGGATGCATTGATAGTTGCATCAGCTACTACGGATTTACGTTGCAACATATTCTATACGACAGATTCCAGATTGATATCTGATGCCCGTGTTTCAGAAATCGTTGATGAATGGCGTGAAAGCAGGGAAGGATATTGCAGATTATCAATACGCGGGATATCATCGATATTAAAAGCTAGATGATTTCTAAACGTGTCTAAGATTCTTTTTAACTCCGGCTTGTTGGGATGCCCTTATTATTGATATATTATTATAGGGACGAAAGAGAGGATCGAATGGACATACCTAAAGACCATCCAAGATACAAATCGCTTATGACAAGGGAGCGTCTGGCCCATATGGTCGAAGAAGGCCTGGTCACCCCTACGGGACTGATCTCCCACGGAAGGGGAGAGGCCTACGACTATCTGATGGGCGAGAAGAGCATACCTCCCGCACTGGAAGCGGAGAAGGTTGCTGCGGCCTATCTCCTGAAAGCGAAGAACCCGGTCGTCTGCGTGAACGGCAACGCCGCTGCATTGGACCCGGAGAACCTAATAGCTCTGGCCAAAGCGATCCCGGCGAAGATGGAGGTCAACCTCTTCCACAGGACCCCCGAGAGGATGGAGGGACTGATATCCTATCTGGAATCCAAGGG
>JAEEGK010013315.1_pt1 | contig 18550 bp, 18 predicted proteins | sample 8958771 | NCBI WGS metagenome assembly JAEEGK01 (sample SAMN16246547, study PRJNA631951) | gut metagenome | biome: gut microbiome; feature: rumen; material: SC-attached | host: Bos | place: Iran: Karaj | collected 2018-10
CATGTAATGCTTGCACTTTCAGATTTTAGGGAGCAGTTTATTCGTGCCGAGGGTTTAATACCCCGCCCCTCTGGGGCGAAATAAAGGGTATTAAACCTGAGTGCAATTCCTTAGCAGAACGAACGATACCCCGAACGCTCTGCGTCGGGGTTCGTTCATTACGCAAAAACCGGCGGCTTATGTACACAAGCCCGCACTGTTGGTCATTTCGACTACGCTCAATGACCGGATTAATCTGCGTAAACAAAGAAAAACTTAAAGTGTAGACAATCCGGGATTCCTAAGGGCAGAGCCCTTAGGCCGTGGCCAAGGAAGGTGGGTTCAAGGGAGGAAACCAGCGGCCTTCGGACTCTGAGCTGGTGTCCTCCCTTGCATAAGTTCCGACACTTCCAAGTGTCAATGTGTTGTATACAAAGAAGGCTTATTTTGCTATTATTCCCTCATGGCTGATTTAAAACAAGAAAGCCGTGCGCTTATTGCGGCGGCAGTCAATTTACTGAAAAATACAAAAAATGCTGATTCACCAGATATTTCCGCTGAATCTGTTACCGCCGAAGTGCCGCCGAACCCAGAAATGGGTGATGTCGGCTTCCCTATGTTTCCGTTTGCACGTGTTTTAAGAATTGCACCGCCTGTTATTGCGCAGGAAGTTGCAAAGCTTTTGAACGAAGACGCTTCTTTCAAAGAAAAAGCTTCAAAAGTCGGCAGTTTTGCTGCTGTAGGTCCTTATGTCAATGTAAAGCTTGAAAAAGGCGACATTGTACGCACAACATTAGAGGCAATCATCTCGCAGAAACAGGCATACGGCGCATTTGACGAAACAGGCAAAAAGCCGCTTGACGGCCGCCGCGTCATGATTGAATTTTCAAGCCCGAACACGAACAAGCCGCTTCATTTGGGGCATCTCCGCAACGATGCGCTCGGCGAATCAGTTTCGCGCATTCTTAAAGCCGCCGGTGCAGAAGTCTATAAAGTCAACATCATCAACAACCGCGGCGTGCACATCTGCAAGTCAATGCGCGCCTATCAGCTTTTCCACGAAGGCCAGACACCTGAAAAGCTCGGTGTAAAAAGCGACCGCTTTGTAGGCGACTGCTATGTTGAATTTGAAAAATACCGCAAGGAAAACGAAACAAAGGCCGAAGCCGAAGCGCAGAACATGCTTGTCGAATGGGAAAAAGGCAATCCGGAAATTCACAAGCTCTGGAAGCAGATGAACGAATGGGCTGTAAACGGCATCATGCAGACTTATAAGCGCACAGGCGTTTCATTTGATAAATTCTACTATGAAAGTGAAACTTACCTTAAAGGCAAGGAACTGATTCAGCAGGGGCTTGAAAAGGGGCTTTTCTTCAAGGCAGAAGACGGTTCAGTCCGTGTTGATGTTTCAGAAGTTGTCGGCAAAAACAAAGAAGGCGAAGACCAGCAGAAAGTGCTTCTGCGCAAAGACGGCACTTCGGTCTATATTACGCAAGACATTGGCACGGCCGTTAGCCGCCACGATGACTGGTCTTTCAACCAGCTTGTTTACGTCGTCGGCAACGAGCAGAACTATCACTTTAAGGTGCTTTTCTATATTCTGAAAAAGCTCGGCTTTGAATGGGCTAACCAGCTTTTCCACCTGTCTTACGGCATGGTCAACCTGCCAGAAGGCAAGATGAAAAGCCGCGAGGGCACAGTTGTTGACGCTGATGATTTGATTAATCAGCTTAGAGACGGTGCTCTTGAAGAAATAGCCTCAAAGGGCAGAGAAGAAGCTGTCGGCAGTCCTGAAGAAGTTGCAGAGAAAATTGCGCTCGGTGCGCTTCATTATTTCCTGCTTCAGGCAACACCTGCAAAAGACATGATGTTCAATCCGAAAGAATCACTTTCTTTCAATGGAAATACCGGCCCGTATCTGCAGTACATGGGTGCGCGCATCTGTTCAATTTTGCGCAAGGCAGAAGAAGCCGGCGTAAAAGCCGCGGACAATGTAGACTTTTCACTGCTTTCTCATCCTGCAGAATGGGCGCTCGTAAAGGCTTTGGGTGAATATCCGGCAACTTTGAAGAAAGCCGCCGAAAAGCTTGACCCGTCTGAAATTGCGGCATTGTTGTACGAAATTGCAAAGCTTTTCAGTTCGTTCTATCACGACTGTTCGATACTCGGCATAGACAATGCGGCTTTGACAAATGCGCGCCTTGCACTTGTCCGCTGTGTTAAGACAGTGCTTGAAAACGGAATGAATCTGATACTCGTGCCGTTCTTAGAGACGATGTAAGACTGCCGGTTTTTGTTTGCAAAAAGCGGCACGTTTTGCCGGGCTCACCGATAGACTTTATCACAAGTCCGGCTGGCGCTTGGATATGTAAAGCATAGAGGGGGTGTCTTTCCCCTAAAATGGCTTGACTTACTAGCCTAAAATATTGTAATCTGAAGCACTTGCGGAATCTTGCTCGTTTTGCAAGTGTTTTCATTATTTTGGAAAGAATCTCCGGCGCTTCCCCGTTATCGCACCGGAGGACGAACTATAACGTTTAGAGGTAGAAATATGTACGCATTGGTTGAGTACAAAGGTAAGCAGTATAAGGCTGAAAAAGGCGCCGTTTTGACAGTTGATAAGATTGACGCTGAAGCCGGTTCTACTGTTACAATTGATACAGTTGTTCTTGTAAGTGACGATGGAAAAGTTAGTGTCGGTGCTCCTTATGTTAACGGTGCAAAGGTTACAGTAAAAGTAGGCGATACTTTCAAAGACGACAAGGTAATCGTTTTCAAATACAAGAGTAAGAAAGACTATCACCGCACAATCGGTCATCGCCAGCAGTATACAAAAGTAACTGTTGAAGATATCGTTGTTGCATAACGGCAAAAACAGTGATAACTGCTGTTCTGTGCAGAAACAGTGACGGTGCTTTGGCTAGTTGCGAAGTTACAGGTCATTCAGGTCTTGCACCAAGAGGAGCAGATATCGTCTGTGCGGCAGTATCAACAGTTGTGAGAACAACTGTTGCCGTTCTTCAGACTACAGGTTCTGCAGAACAGCTTGTTACTTGCGATTCTTCGGAACACGGGCAGCTCGCATTCCGTGCTACTGAAATGAGTTCTGCATATGCGGAACGAATGGTGTTTGCGGCAGATTATCTGCAGAAAGGATTGGAAATTATCGCTGCAGAATATCCCGAATATCTAAAATTGCGGGTTAAAACAGTCAAATAGCAGTGGAGGCATAAAATGGGACGCAAAAAAGGCGGAAGCGGTGCTAAAAACGGCCGTGATTCAAACCCAAAATATCTTGGTATCAAAGCTTATGGTGGAACAGAAGTAACAGCAGGTTCAATTATTGTCCGCCAGAGAGGAACAAAAATTCATCCGGGCGTAAATGTTGGACGCGGTAAAGATGATACTTTGTTCGCAACAGCAGACGGAAAAGTAGTATTCCACGAACGCAAAGGCAGAAAGCTTGCTTCTGTAGAAGCAAAAGCATAATGCGTGCCGTCTTTAAGGCGGTGTAATGCGTTTTTTCATTAGGTTTGCGGCTATTGCCGCAGATGATACCCGGATTAGGCATTGCTGTGCTTAGTGCGGGTATTTTTTTTAGGTAGCTAAACGTGATAAAATTTGCAGATGAAGCAATAATTGAAGTTTGTTCCGGCAAAGGCGGCAACGGCTGCATTGCATTCAGACGTGAAAAATATGTGCCTCACGGCGGTCCTGCGGGCGGCGACGGCGGACGCGGCGGCGATGTGATTTTCGTGGTTAAGCGGAATTTGCGCACGCTTGCACACTTGCGCTATAAGCAGAAATTCAAGGCCAGAAACGGCGGTGACGGCGAGGGCAGAAACAGATTCGGCAAAGACGGCGAAGACGTGATTATTCCGCTGCCGCCAGGCTCAATCATCAGAGATGCCAAGACAGGCACATTGATACGCGAATTTACTACGGAAAGCGAGGACGAACGCTTTGTCTTTCTTGAAGGCGGTAAAGGCGGCTGGGGTAACGTCCATTTCAAGACTTCGACAAACCAGGCACCGCAGTATGCGCATGAAGGCAAGCCCGGCGAATCAAGGCTGCTTTCGGTTGAACTTAACATTATGGCAGATGTCGGGCTTGTCGGTTTCCCGAATGCGGGTAAATCATCTCTGCTAGACTTTTTTACGAATGCAAGACCGAAAATTGCACCGTACCCGTTTACGACAAAAATTCCGAACTTGGGTGTTCTTAACGTTGATAACGAGCGCGACATAATTATTGCGGACATTCCCGGCATAATCGAAGGTGCGTCTGACGGCGCGGGGCTCGGCTTTAAGTTCTTAAAGCACATTTCTAGAACGGCCGGTCTTGTGTTCATTATAGACTGCTCTGACGACGGATGTTTCGGCGCATTTGAAAAACTGAAGCTTGAGCTTGAGAGCTTTTCAAAAGAACTTGAAACGAAACCGCGCATTGTACTCTGCAATAAGCTTGATGTAGAGGGCGCAGAAGAGCGCTTTAAAGAGATAAAGAAGCAGCTTAAAGATGAGAATGTACTCGGTATGTCTATTTTTAAGCGCAGCGGCATGAATGAAGTAAGAAAAGCTATAATTGCTCTTGTTGATGCGGTTGAGCTGAAAACTGAAAAGCAGGCCGAACAGGCAAAAGCGCAGAAAAGCGCGTTCATGGCAGAGCGTTCAGTCTGTGACACAAGGGAAGTTCAGTATCCGGGGCAGGAATAGCGTATGAAGCTTGCTGTTCTTGGCGGTTCGTTCAATCCGCCGCATATCGGGCATCTTGCGCTTGCAGAAGACGTGCGCATTACGTTCGGCTACGACAAGGTGCTGTTCATTCCGGCGCATCAGCCGCCGCATAAGCAGCTTGCTCTTGGCGCAACAGACAAAGACCGCCTTAAGATGGTTTCACTTGCCATAAAAGGCAACCCGTTTTTTGAGGTTGACGGCTGCGAAATAAAGCGCGGCGGCGTTTCGTATACGATAGACACTTTGCGGCTGCTGAAAGACAGATACAAGAACGTTCTCGAAGGCAAAATCGGCTTTATAATTGGCGATGACCTTGCGGAAGGTTTTTCAACATGGCATTGCGCGGATCAGATTCCGGTTGAAGCAGATTTGATTCTTGCGTGCCGCAACCATTCAGACGTTACAAAGCTAGATTTTCCGTATGAGCACAAGACAATCTTGAACGACGTTGTTTCAGTTTCTTCGTCTGAAATAAGGCAGAAAATCGCTTCGGGCAAAAGCTGGCGTTATCTTGTTGCAAACGAAGTTTATCGTTATATTGAATCAAGGCATTTGTATGAAAACTGAATATGAAGCTCTGCTTGCAGAGATAACCGAATACGCCAGAAGCCACGAAAAGAAAGAGCGTTTCGCTCATTCTGTGCGCACAGCTGAAACTTGCGCGGCTCTTTGCCGCCGTTTCGGTGAAGACGCGGACAAAGGCTATCTTGCGGGCATCGCCCACGATATGTGCAAAGAATGTGACGATATGGAGCTTGTTTCGCTTGCCGTGAAAGACGGACTGCCTGTTTCACCGATTGAGCGAACTCATCTTTCGCTGCTGCACGGCAGGGCGGCTGCCACGCTCTTAAAAGAGCAGTTCAATCTGAACGACGCGGCCGTCATAGAGGCTGTGCAGCATCATACGTTCGGCAGGGCAGGCATGTGCAACCTTGCAAAGATTCTGTTCATTGCAGACAAGATAGAGCCTGGCAGAGAGCATGTAACCGAAAAGTATTTGAAAAAGACTGAAAAGATGGCGCTGAACGAGCTTGCAATGTTCGTGGTGTCTGAAAATATTTCTTATTTGCAGGAACGCGGCAAAAAAGTTGCGCCTGCAACGCAAGAATTTTTAGAATCGCTAAAGGTTGAAAACCGATAAATTTGTTTGGGAGGGTTTATGGCGCAATCTCGGCATGAAAAAAGTTATCTGTTTATAATTGGAATTCTGATAATATTGATAGCACTTGCTGTCATACTGTTTTTTGCTTTGCAGACAGACCCGATTGCAAATGTTCTTGAAAACAATCAGCTTTTGAACGTCCTTTTCGTTCTTCAAAAAGACGGAAAGCCATTGTTTACAGATGTTTTCATTTATTACCCGGAATCTGAACGCGGCGCGCTGTTTAACATACCGGGCAATACGGGCTTGATTTTGGGTTCTCTGGACAGGGTTGACCGCATTGACGCTGTTTATACTGAAAAAGGTATTGAAACATATAAAAAAGAGATAGAAGCTCTTACAGATATAACAATTCCTTTTACAATTGAAATGAGCATTGATCAGTTTTCTGCATTGACAGACTTGCTCGGGGGACTTAATGTTTTTATTCCGTCTCCAATAGATGTTGTGAACGGTGATGTCAGGCACATTCTTCCGTCCGGCTCTGTTGACCTTGACGGCGAGAAAATGATTTCGTATTTGTCCTATGCTGACGACGAAGAAACTTCTGATAATATTCAGGACAGAATGGAAGGAGTAATGGTAGCTTTTCTTCATGCCTTGAATAAAAAATCAGCATTTGTTCTGAACAAAAATGTTTTTCCGGTTGTTTCCCGTTATTTAAAGGCGAATATTGATAACAAGGCATTATACAGATTAATTTCGCTTATTTCTGCAATTGATTCTGAGAGACTTGTTCCTCAGACTATAAGCGGAAAGCGCCGTGAAGTAGACGGGCAGGTTCTTCTCTTTCCTGACTATAACGGCGAGTTGATCAAAGAGGTGTTCAAGCAGACAATGATTTCAATTGCATCAACGGGCGGTATCGCAAATGACCGCGTTTATGTTCTTGAAATTCAAAACGGAACATCTCAGCAGGGGCTGGCACGCAATACAGGCGGGCTTTTGCAGAGTTACGGTTATGATGTTCTTAGTATGATTAACGCAGACCATGATTATGACAAAACACAGGTTATAGATCATATTGGTAATGCAAAGGTTGCTCAGGCAATTGCTGATATTATCCATTGTAAAAACATAATTACAGAAGAAGTTCCTAAAGATGCAAATTCAACGGAAACTGAAGATTCACCAGTTGATTTTACGATTATTTTAGGGCGTGACTTTACCGGCCGTTATGTCCGGTAAGCATGGAGGATTTTATGAAAACTATTAAAGAAAAAGCTTTAGAAATTGCACAGCTTATGGAAGATTATAAAGGCGAGAATGTAACTGTTATTGATGTATCTCAGCTTAACAGTTGGACTGATTATTTTATTATTGTTACAATAAACAGTTCTACGCATTGGAAAGGTCTTTATAAATATGTCAAAGACTATGTTAAGGCAGATGATGTGCTCGAAATTCATGTGCCTAACAGAAAAACCCCGGACGGAGATGACTGGAACTTAATTGATATCGGGCCGATTGTAGTTCATCTTATGTCAAAAGAAGCACGCGAATTCTATGATCTTGAAAAGTTGTGGCATGGCGGTGAGGTTCTCCGCTAAGATTCCGGCGTGCACCGCTTTTAAAACAAGAAAGGCAGCGTTTTTGCGCTGCCTTTTCCACTGATAAAATAATAACTTTTTTGACTGAATTAAAAACGCCTTTTAGTTAAAGTCGTCATATTCATCGAAATCATCCTCTTCGTCAAAGAAGTCGTCATCTTCTTCGTCGAAGCCGTCTAAATCATCGTCAAAATCTTCATCGTCATAATCCTCATCGGCAAAATCATCGTCGTCGAAGTCATCTAATGATTCATCATCTTCATCATCAAAATCATCTTCATCATCGTCGTAGGCGTCCATAAACATGTAATCTGCCTCTAATGTTTCGTCCAATAATTCGCTTTCACTGAGCATTTGACCACTTCCTTTGATTCGTCTTCATATAAAAAACATAGTTTAAGGTATTGCTTTATGTCAACTATTTCCACATAAAATTTTGCGTTTTTTTACGGTTTTTATACATTTTTTGCATTATTTATGAAAGTAAATCGTTCTTCGTTTTTTATAAAACTTTCAGGCAGACAGGAAAAAACACCGCGCGTCAAAACCCGTTGTTTCTATCCGGTTTTACAAAAAAAAGCTGTTATTCTAGGTATAAGCATTTGACAAACTTGAACTTTTTAGTATAATAGCGAAGATATGTTATCTAATGTTTATGAACTTGCACCGGCAAAGCTCAATTTGACTTTGAGGGTTCTCCCTAAAAGGGCTGACGGTTTTCATAACATTGAGAGCATATTTCAGAAGATTCGTTTATGTGACGAACTGACTGTAACTCGTTCCGCGTCGGCGGGCTGTTCGCTTCAAGTTCATGGAATGGAACTGCCTGCTGAAAACACTGTACAGAAAGCTTTTTCGCTTTTTGCAGAAGTTGCAGAAATACGGGAAGGAATTGCAGTTGATCTGGTTAAGCACATTCCTAGTGGCGCAGGAATGGGTGGTGGTTCTTCTGATGCAGCTGCTTTACTGCGGGCGCTTAATTCATTGTTTTCGGTAAATGTTCCTCAGAAGGTTCTTGTGGAAATTGCTGAAAAAATTGGCAGTGATGTTCCGTTCTTTTTGTATGGAGACTGCGCAATTGTAAGTGGACGTGGTGAAATTGTTCGGCCGATTGAAGGCCGAAGAGATCTATATTTTGTTGTTATTTGTCCGGATGTTCATAGCTCAACAAAAGAGGCTTATGGTCTTGTTGATGAGTGGAATATGAATAATACAGTTTCAAAAGTTGAGTGGCCTTCACTTGATGAATTGGAAGGGATTTATAAAAAACCTGCTGATAAATGGGTTTTTGCAAACAGCTTTACACAGCCGTTAATCAGCAGATATCCTGAAATTCATGAAGCTTTGGCTGCGATTACAGATGTTGGGGCAGATTTTGCTGATATGACAGGATCTGGTTCAACTGTGTTCGGGGTCTTTGAGACTAAACAGAAAGCTCAAGACGCATATAACAGGCTTGCTTCGTGTTTTAAGCGTTGCTATTTATGTGATGCATTTTAGCACGAATTGTTCAGATAATGTTATATAAGGAGCAATCAAATGCAAATCACCGAAATCCGTATCAGAAAAGTTGCTTCTGAGGGAAAACTCAAAGCTTACGTGACCGTAACTTTTGATGATTGTTTTGTCGTTCATAACGTCAAAGTTATTGAAGGAAAAACTGGATTATTCATTGCAATGCCGAGCAGAAAAACAAGAACAGGCGATTACAAGGATGTTGCTCATCCTATCAGTCCTGAGTTTAGAACCGAGCTGCAAGATAAAATTCTCGATGAATATGCAAAAGGCAATTTCGATGAAACTGTTGCATACGAAGACGAGTAATGCCTCTTTTTAAATTGGATCTGACCGGTGTATCCGGAAAGAATATCATAGTGTCTGGTTTACAGACGCAGATTGGGATGTCGTCAAGTGGTAAGACAACGGCTTTTGGTGCCGTCATTCCGCAGGTTCGAATCCTGCCATCCCAGTGAATATAAGGAATGTGATTTAGTTCCTGTGTAAAAAATTGTGCAGAGATGCTGGAGAATAAGGAGTTCCTGAAATGGATAGTTTAGTTTTGGTTGCAAAAGAGCGCAAAGATTCTGGAAAGACTGTTGCAAAAAGACTTCGCAACGCAGGCCGTTTGCCTGCTGTTATGTATAACTCAAAGGGCGAAGCAACAATGCTCGATGTTGATGAAGTAGAATTCACAAAGATCTGGAAAGTTGCAACTCCAACTACATTAATCAATCTTGATGTTAATGGTAAAAAGTCTTTGGCTTTTATTAAAGACACTGAATATGACATCAAAACAGACAAAAACCTTCATGTAGATTTTCATGTTATCGATGAATCTAAGAAGCTTAAGAGAAATATTCGTGTACAGATTTCTGGAAGCCCTGTTGGTGTTCGCGAAGGCGGTTTCTTTGAAGCTGGCGTAAAAGAAATTGAAATTGAATGTCTGCCAAAAGATTTGCCTGTCCGCCTTGTTGTGGATGTTTCTGAATTGAAACTTGGTGCTTCAATGGCTGTAAAAGACATCAAATTGCCAAACGGTGTAAAAGTTCTTTCTGACGGCGATGCTGTTATCGCACAGGTTCGCGCCATCAAATAACTGAGGAATTAACTATCAGCTTTGGTTAGATTGAAGAGGATATTCCATTAACGGAAGTTTTTGGAATATCTTTTTTTTTGTTCGTGTGGTGGAATTTTAAGCCGGGTCCTTAATGAAATCTGAAACAATTGAAGAATTAAAACGAAGCTTAATCGAAAAATGGGCGGAATCTGAAATGCGCGTAGGTATCGGCGTTTCCGGCGGTCCTGATTCTATGGTGCTGCTTTCGCTTCTCTGTGGCATCTGCGGGTCAAAGAAAATGCGTAATTTTTCAGTTTTTGTACTTACAATAGACCACAATATCAGAAAAGGCGGTGTAAGTGCGGCGGATTCAGATTTTGTAATTGACTGGGTTGCAGGGCAAAAAAAGCTTAACACGTCACTAAAGCTTTATGCTGAAAAACAGACTTTTGATGAAGCCTTGGTTGACGAAACTGCATTGAAGCGCGGCAAGGGCACAGAAGAAGCCGCACGCTTTCTGCGCTACAAGGCATTTGAAGAATTTGCCCGGAAGCACAATCTCAATATTTTCTGCACAGCACATAACAAAAACGACCAGCTTGAAACGCTGATTCAGCGTTTTTTACAGGGTTCTTCTCCTTTAAGCAGCACAGGCATTCAATTTGAACGCGGCATTTTTTTCAGGCCTCTGCTTTCAGTTTCGCGCCAGGAAATTTTGGATTTTGCCCGCGGCAATAAAATCCCGTATAGGATTGATGCAACTAATAATGAGACGGTTTATTTCCGCAATAAAATTAGAAACTGCCTTGTTCCGTTTTTAGACGAGCATTTTGAGGGCTGGCAGACAGGCGTTCTGCACGGCGCAGAGAAGCTTGAAGACTTGACGGCTTCTGCAAGAGCTGTTACTGCCGCCACTGTCATAACAGCAAAAGGCAAAAACAGAGCGGAGCTTTCACTTAAAGACTTTACTGCTTTTGACATTGGAATAAGAATTCAGGTTTTGTACAAAGCGTTTGTGCAGATCGGTGTACAGCAGAGAATCCCATATCAGGCTGTAAAAAAATGCGCCGCTATGCTTAAAATGGACTCCTACGGTGTTTCTGTGGCGGTGTGCGGAAACAGTCTTGTAATTTCTTATGAGCCTGACTTTGGAAAGTCTTTTCAGAATGTGACGCGTAAAATGCTTGCACAGAACGAAAGCCTTTTTAGCGGCTTTTTTATGATTATCGATAAATGTGGAAGCTATCCTCTGCATGAAAATCTTGAAATTGTTGTTCAAAAGGAAAAAAATGACACATCATTCGGTCCTTTTGACTTTCCATTAGTGATTAGAAACAGACAATCTGCCGATAAAATAAGAAGCGCAGACGGCTCTTTAAAAAAAGTTTCGCGGATATTTTCAGATTGGAAAGTTCCTGAACAGTTAAGAGATGAGATTCCTATTGTCGAAGCGCAGAACACTGTTTGTGCTGTTATAGCATCTTGGTGCGGCTATAAAGACTGGCTGGTACCTCAACAAGATTCTAAAAACGGTGTATACATTTCTATGAGGAAATTATGAGCGAATCAAGCCCTGATAAAAAAAAACCGTTATTTTCTAGTTTTATAGGCCCGCTTTTGTGCTTTATAATGGTTCTTGCGGTTATCTGTTTTCTTGTATTCGGATTTATGCAGAAGCCAAAAATTGTAAGCCTTTCATATTCAGATTTTCTTAACGCTGTCAAAAAAAATCAGGTTGAAGCTGTAGTAATAATTGATAACCAGTATGTTTTTGGCACATATGCAAAATCTTCCAATTTATACGGAAATTTTTCTACGTTTATTCCATATTCTGATGCAGAATTAATGCCCCTGCTGAAAGTTCATAATGTTGTTATAAGCGGAAAGCATCAGGAAAAATCCATATTATCATATATTCTGGAACTGCTCCCGCTTGTGTTCATGTTCATGATGGTGTGGTTTTTGTTCCGCCAGAGTACAATGCAGAATTCGCGCAGTATGCAGTTTGGCAAAAGCCGCGCAAGGCATTACGACGGTTCTAAGAAAATATTATTTTCGGATGTTGCCGGGCAGGAAGAAGCAAAACGCGAACTTAGTGAAATCGTGGATTTTTTGAAGGCTCCGCTTAAATTTATTTCGATGGGCGCAAAAATACCGACTGGTGTTCTGCTTGTGGGAAACCCCGGAACGGGTAAGACGCTGCTGGCGCGCGCCGTGGCAGGCGAGGCAGGCGTAAACTTTCTGCACATTTCAGGCAGCGACTTTGTAGAAATGTTTGTCGGTGTAGGTGCAAGCCGCGTGCGCGATTTGTTTGAGCAGGGCAGACGCTCGTCGCCTTGTATTATCTTTATAGATGAAATTGACGCTGTAGGCCGCGCGCGTGGTGCAGGTTTCGGTGGCGGCCACGATGAGCGCGAGCAGACATTGAACCAGCTTTTAGTTGAGATGGACGGTTTTGAGGGCAAAGACGGTATTATCGTGCTTGCGGCGACAAACCGCCCCGATGTGCTTGACCCGGCACTTTTACGCCCGGGCCGTTTTGACCGCCAGATTGAAGTTACACTGCCAGACATTAAAGAAAGAGAAGCTATTCTTGCAGTTCATACAAAAAAGATTCAGCTTAACGACGATGTAGATTTGCGTAAATTTGCGCGCGCAACGCCCGGAATGAGCGGCGCAGATCTAGCGAATATTGTAAACGAGGCTGCGCTTTTTGCCGCAAGAAAATCTAAATCTCATGTAGACAACGAGGATTTTGAAGAAGCCCGCGACAAGATTCTGATGGGCACTGCGCGCAAGTCTATGATTCTTCCGCAGAAAGAGCGCGCAATGACAGCCTGTCATGAAGCAGGTCACGCGCTTCCGTATTATTATCTTGAATATGTTACTCCGCTTCATAAAGTGACCATAATTCCGCGGGGAAGGGCGCTGGGACTAACAATCGGGCTTCCTGATGAAGATGTTCATTCTCAGACAAAAAGAGCCCTGCTTGACCAGCTTGTTATTATGTTCGGCGGTTATGCAGCTGAAAGCATTGTTTACGGCGACACAACAACAGGCACGCAGAATGACATCCGTCAGGCGACAAATCTTGCGCATAAAATGGTCTGCGAGTGGGGTATGTCTGAAGAAATCGGCGCTGTAAGTTACGGTCAGGAAGACGAGCCTATTTTTATGGGAAAAGAAATAGCGCGCCATAAGGATTATTCAGAAGAAACAGCTAAGAAGATTGACGAAGCCGTAAGCCATCTGCTTAATGAGGCAAAAAAACGGGCAGTTGAGCTGCTTTCGATACACAGAAACGAGCTTGATACTCTGAGCGCGGCTTTGCTTGAATATGAAACATTAAGCGATGCAGAAATAAGGGCTTTGCTTAGAGTTGAGCCTGTACGCGAACGCCCCGATTCAATTGCAGAAACAGGCTTTATTCTGGACAAGTCAATGAAAGAAAGAAAGCAGAAACGCAAAAGTGCGCCGCGCTCAAAAGCAAAACCTAAAGAAAGCGAGAAAGATCTTCAGAAGAATTTGCTTTTTACGCAGGATGATACATCTGAGCAAAAAGATGCCGATAAATAGGTTGTCCGGCTTCTAAAAACTGGAGGATGAATTATGACGGTAAAATTACACAAAATATTAGCAGTATTAACTATTTTTTTTGCAGCCGCTGTTATGCCGGTTTTTGCCCAGACAGAAAGGCAGTTTTCTAGTGCCGAACCGAGACCGGAAGCAGCTAACCGCCGTACAGCGCTTATCTGCCTTGAGCAGAGCAAAGACGCAAAACTGCAGGGGCATTGGGTTGATGTCTACGAAAAATCATCGCTCGGCGTAGCTTATGACGCACATATTCCAGATTTGTGGCTGCTCCGCGCAGAATCTGCCGCAGAGCTGAACAGACCGAAAGTTGAGATTATTTCTTATGTTGAGCAGGCTTTACGCAACAGCGGATGGATTCAGGACAGCACAGATGCCGCAAGGCTTTTGTACGCAGACCTGCTTTCTGACACATGCGAATGGAGAAAATCACTTACAGTCCTTGACAGCGAGCCGAAGCTTATGTCTAACGACGCAGATTTTGTAAGGGCAAAAGACTATTACCGCTCTGGTAATCTTGCACCTGCAAGAACAATTGTACGCAACGCAAAAACTCTTTACCCTGACGACGGACGTTTCCAGCTTTTGTTTTTGCAGCGCGAGCGCAGCAATACAGGCAGCCGCGAAGTTGCAGCTTATGCAGCTTCTCTTTTAAAGACGCACACACTCTGGTCAGGCGATTACCCTGAAATTTTGGTGCAGGGCGCGCATTATTCATCATCTGATGAGGAGCGCATAAGACTGTTGAAGGCTTATGCGGCACAGGGTCTTTCTGACGAGCTTCATACGGTTCTTTCGCTTAGATACGATATAATTTCAGAAAACACAGCCTTTGAATACATGGTCGGTTTTGCAGAAAAAGGTCTTATGTACGATAATCTTAGAGAATTCGTATCGCTTCTAAAGACGCCTGAAGTAAAGACTAAAGTAAAAGAATGGCTCGGTGCCTTTGCCGGTGTCCTCATTTTTGACACAAACCATGACGGCATTGCTGATTTGTCTGCTGAATACAAGCGTGGGCGTGCCTCATTTATCAGATATGACGCAAATCAGGACGGGCTTTCAAGCTGGCAGGCTTTCTGCGATTTCGGCGTGCCTTTCAGCCTTACACTGCCCGAAAAAGAGATAACGCTCGATTACGGCATTTATCCGTCTTTAAGCACTTTGACAGACTCAAAGCGTGGCATTGTTTACGAGCTTACAGCCGACTCAGCAATGTGGACTCCGCTTAATATTGTTCTTGCTCCGTTTGAGAATCTCGGAATCAAGTTCTTTATTCCAAGTCCTAAGGGAAATATTAGCCTGCCAAAAGAAAACGTAATTCTTGCGTTTGCAAGCAGCATGAAACGTGCAACTTCTGAACGCATAAACGGCACAGTACGCTTTTCTCTTCTTGACGGTGTGCCGCAGACAGCCGTCTATTATCAGGACGATGTACCATATGCTTACGCTTTCTTTGAAAACGGAAGACTTCAGTTCCGTTCAGTTGATATTGACGACGACGGTTTTTACGAGCTTACTGAAGTCTATGATTTCAGTCCGTCTAAGGTGAACAGATTTATGAGCGCAGCCGGTCAGCAAAAACTTTGCGAAGACCTTTTCGGTTCTAAAGATATACTTGCGGGCACATACTGTACACAGATGATTCATGACAGTAACAAAGACGGCAGACCTGACTCGTTTATAGAATTCTTGGGCAACGGCGAGAGAATCGTTTCCTGGGACATTGATCCCGAGCCGGACGGACTTTGGGACATCCGCTCTATAATTAAAGGCGACAGTCAGATTGACCAGTTCATTCACCCTGTTTCTAAAGAAGAAATTACGATAATGAACAAAAACGGACGGCCTGTATCAATCGTTTCGCCTTTGGGAATGCAGCCTATAATTCAGGATGATTTTTTTACAAATCTTTATTGGATAGAACAGCCTCAACAATATGAAATTTCTCAACAAGTAATGAATTATTTTAACCTTTCGCCGTCTCAAGGTGTTTCAATTCTAGATATAATCGACGGTAAGAGACTTCTCGTCGTTCATATCGGAGATTATTATTTTGGGGAAATTTTTGATGGCGGAAAGGTTGTCACTAAAACTGAATAAATATAAAGTCTGTATTTTTGCATGCTGCTTTGTCTTTGTTTTGGCAGAGGCTTTTTGTTCGGGTTCTTCCGAAAAAAATAAGGTAAAGCCTGTAAAAGTACAGCCTGTTCCTTATCAGGACGCAAGCAAAAAATCACGCGACATTGAAAACATAAAGAAGCAGATGGCTGCAAAGCCTGTGGTTTCGCTCTGGCTCGCTCATCTTTTAAACGGAACGTGGCCCGGTGACGAAGAAGTAGGCGCAGTTTATCTTGAAGCACAGAATGCCGCGCTTAAGGCATATTCAAAGGCTATAGAAGAAAAAGACTGGGTTTCTGCCATGCGCCTTTACAATTCGCTTGCAGCCTGTTCAATTGATAAAATTAATGAGCTGTCATGGTCTGTGCAGAAAATCGAAAGCGAGCTGACTTCCGCGGCTTCACTTGAAGGCAGGAAAACACAGACAGTAACCAAAATGTCTCAATTTATAAGAGGAACGGTGACTGTCTGGGTTGATTTGGGCTTTAAAATTGAAGGCGGCGCAGGCTATGCGAATAAGGTGCTCGGTTCGGGCTTTTTTATAGATCCTCGAGGCTACATCGTAACTAACCACCACGTAATTGAAAATATGGTCGACCCTGAATACGAAGGCTATTCAAGGCTTTATGTTACTCTTGCTGATGACCCTGAACAGCGTATCCCGGGCAAGGTTGTGGGCTATGACAAAATGCTCGACCTTGCGCTTATAAAAACTGAAATTACACCGCCATATGTTTTTTCGCTCGGTTCGTCACAGGACTTGGAAGTCGGCGACAAAATCTATGCGATAGGCTCTCCGATTGGGCTTGATAAGACGCTGACTTCGGGCATTATTTCTGCTACAGGGCGTCCGCTGCTTGCAACAACGAATGTTCTTCAAATTGATGCTGCAATCAATTCGGGCAACTCTGGCGGACCGCTGATTGCGCCCGACGGAACAGTGCAGGGTATTGTGTTTGCCGGTATGCTCGACTATGAAGGGCTGAATTTTGCAATTCCAGTGGAATTCCTGCGTAAAATTTTGCCGCGCCTTTATGCAGGTGGAAAAGTCTCGCACTGCTGGATTGGCGCTTATGGCAAAACCAAAAAAAATGATTATTATCAGGACGTTGGGCTTGAAGTGCTTTATCTAATGCCGGGCAGTCCTGCCGCGCGTGCCGGTGTAAAAGCCGGAGAAATTGTTGTAGCTCTTGACGGCAAGAGAATCAAAACGCTTGACGAATATCAGAACGAGCTTCTTAACAAAATTCCAGATTCGCTTATTGCGCTTGACTGCATTGATAAGAACGGAAACCTTGTCAGGCACATTGTCTATACACAGCCTCGTCCAGAAATGCCTTCAAACGAAGTTTACCAGCGCGATACAATTGAAAACTATTTTCTGCCGCTTTTCGGTATGCAGCTTAGAACTGCCGGTGAAACATTGAACAAGAAAAACTATTATGTTGAGCGTGTCGTTCCGAACAGCACAGCAGAAGAGAACGGTTTTTCAAGCGGCGATAAAATTCAAATAACAAAATTCAAAGTTTTCAAAGACGAGAACTATGCAATGGCTGAAATATATGCAAAAAGGCGCAAGAGCGGTTACATCGATATATTTATAGGCATTGCAACTCCGCTAGACAGTCCTTCTTATTTTTAATATCATATAGAAATGGATTTATCTCTTATTCGCAATTTCTGTATTGTTGCACATATCGACCACGGCAAGTCTACACTTGCCGACCGTCTTATTCAAAAAGCAAAAATTATTGATGACCGCCAGTTTCAGAACCAGATTCTTGACAACATGGATATTGAACGTGAGCGCGGCATTACCATAAAAAGCCAGGCTGTTACAATTCCGTATACTGCAAAAGACGGAAAAACCTACGAGCTTAACTTTGTTGATACACCGGGACACGTAGACTTTTCTTATGAAGTTTCGCGTGCCATTGCCTCTTGCGAAGGCGCTCTGCTGCTTATTGATGCCGCGCAGGGCGTAGAATCGCAGACATTGTCGAACATGTATCTTGCGCTTGAGCACGACCTTGAGATTGTTCCCGTAATAAACAAGATAGACTTGCCTTCAGCTGATATTCCTTCAGCAAAGCACCAGATTGAGCATGATTTGGGGCTTGACCCTGAATCTTCTGTGCTTGTTTCGGCAAAGCAGGGCACAGGCATAGACGAGCTTTTTGAAGCAATCGTGAACCGCATTCCTGCACCTTCTCATGATGAAAGCGGCAAGACCCGCGCATTGATTTTTGACTGCCACTATGACCCGTACCGCGGCGTTGTGGTTCACGTGCGCATGTTCGGCGGTTCAATCAAGACCGGCCAGACAATCCGCTTTATGAGCAACAATGCCGACTACAAAATCGAAGAATGCGGCATTTTCAAGATAAAACTTGACCCAACGGGCGAGCTCAACGAAGGCGGCGTAGGCTATTTTATTGCCGGTATCAAGACTGTTTCAGATGTCCGCGTCGGCGACACAGTAACATTGTCTGACGACCCGGCAGATAAGCCTCTAGACGGTTTTAAGGAAGTAAAGCCGGTAGTTTTCTCGTCTATCTACCCGATGGACACGAACGATTATGATGAGCTACGCGACAGCATGGAAAAGCTCAAGCTGAACGACGCGAGCCTTATTTATGAAAAAGACTCTTCGATTGCGTTGGGGCACGGTTTCAGATGCGGCTTCTTGGGGCTGCTTCACCTTGAAGTAGTGCAGGAACGCCTTGAGCGCGACTTCGACCAGTCTGTAATCTTTACGGCGCCGTCTGTGCGTTACAGCGTGACGCTTTCAAACGGCGAGGAAATCTTTGTAGACAATCCGGCCGATTACCCGGAGCAGAGCCGCATTGCAGAA
>JAEEGK010013317.1_pt1 | contig 18544 bp, 15 predicted proteins | sample 8958771 | NCBI WGS metagenome assembly JAEEGK01 (sample SAMN16246547, study PRJNA631951) | gut metagenome | biome: gut microbiome; feature: rumen; material: SC-attached | host: Bos | place: Iran: Karaj | collected 2018-10
TTTACGGCATGATATGAAAAATCATTTACAGAAAATGCAGATGTTGCTGCAGGAACATAAATACGATGAACTAAGTGAGTATATAAGTCGTTCGACACAAGAAGTAGCGAGTCCAAAGGATTACGTTCATTCTGGAAATGGTGATATTGACAGCTTTCTGAATTACAAGCTTGCAGTTGCGGAAAAACACGGAGCAAGAATCTCCGCGGATGTCCGTATTCCTGATGGCCTTCAAATTGACTCTTTTGATATTAGCGTAATTCTCGGAAACCTGCTTGATAATGCGATCGAAGCAATCACCTCAGAAGAAAACCCATCGTTATCAGTTCGCATAGATTTTAAACGTAAAATATTGTTTATTACAGTTCAAAACACATGTACACGAAATATCAAAATAAAAGCAGGTATCCCGTTTAGCACTAAAAAAGGGACTAATAATCATGGCATCGGATTAAAGAGCATCAGCCATGCGCTCCAAAAATATAATGGAAATATGAAAATCACATGCGATAGTGGCGTTTTTACTGTTACGGTCTTGATGTATATAAATTAATTCAATCACCTCTCGTTCACCAGCTATATGAGAAGTATAAGAATAGTGTGAGCGGCATACATAAATAGATGTCACTTAGGAATAGAGACATCTGTCTCTTGATACTCCAGCGGAGATTAATAATGCAAGATAGCTTTTGGAAGATATTCTCGCATAGACAGACTAGAAACTGTAGACTAACGCTCAGTGGCAGGAAATTGCTGATTATATGTCACTGTCAATTCAGAACGGCGATAAAAAAGATATTCCATGAAGATAATGCTATTGAAATAAGTGTAAATGTTCCGCGTTTTCCTTTTCTGTGTCAAAAATGATGTGTAAGTGTAAGATAAAATAAACCCACATCATAATAATAATCTGCCTCACGCAGTCCAATGTGTGGGGCAGATACCTTTTTACACGGCAAATGAAATATTATTATAAAAGCATCAGAACTGTGTATGTCGCTCACACTGCCACAGCGGCAAAGGGCATTTATATTTTGCCACATCTTGCTGGTGACAGCACGTAGTCACTGCCTGTGTATGCCGCTCACACTGCCGCAGCTGCACGGAGTTTTTGCCCACCCTTGCCGGAGACTGCCCACGGGCACTGCCCGGCAAATTATGATATACTTGGTATGGCACGTCAATGACGTGACTACATATCAAGGAGGTCTATCACATGGTAGACTATAAAGAGATTCTCAGGCTTAGTCAGCAGTACTATAGCCTGAGACAGATCGCAGCAAGTGTCTGTCATTCACATCACACGGTGAAGAATGTCCTGGATCTTGCCGCACAGCACGGGATAGAATGGCCGTTAGATGATGACATCACAAACGCCGAGCTTGAAAAGCTCTTCCATCCCGACAAAAAAGGTGCAGGGATACCCTATGCAGTCATCAACTACGAGTACATCCACCGCGAACTGTCCAAGAAGGGTGTCACGCTCACGCTGCTCTGGCAGGAGTACTGTGAAACTGCCTACGCAAACGGTGAAAAGCCATACATGAGTACGCAATTCGGCGACAAGTACCGCCGCTGGGCTCGTATTACGAAGGCTACGATGCGCGTGACGCACAAACCGGGCGAGACCATGCAGGTCGATTGGGCAGGCGGCACGATCCCGTACTTTGATCCGATCACTGGTGAGGAGCACAAAGCATACCTCTTTGTTGCTGCGCTGCCTTGCAGCAGCTACCTCTATGTTGAGGCGTGCACCGACATGAAGATTGAGAACTGGCTGATGTGCCACATCCATGCTTATGCATACTTCGGCGGTGTGACACGGATTCTGGTGCCGGACAATCTCAAGACCGGCGTAACCGCTAATACGCGCTATGAAACGCAGCTGAATCAAAGCTACCAGGAGCTTGCAGAATATTACGGGACGGCGATTGTACCGGCTCGTGTGCGCAAGCCGCAGGATAAAGGTCTTGTTGAAAAGTCAGTCGGTTTCTCTACGACATGGATCACAGCGGCTCTGCGTGAACACAGGTTTTTCTCTATTTCAGAAGTGAAGGAAGCGGTTGCTGAACGCCTGGAATTCATCAACACCAAGCCGTTTCAGAAACGTCCCGGATGCCGCAGAGAGGCATATCTTGCGGAAGAAAAGGAATTCATGCTGCCGCTTCCGAAGCGCCCGTATGAACCGGCTGTATGGAAGCAGCAGACTGTCGGCAATGATTATCTCATCAGCGACGGTCTCAACAAGTATTCTGTACCGTTTGACCTGATCGGCGAACAGGTACAGATCAGACTAACACGCGATCTTGTTGAGGTGTATTTCAAGGGCAGCCGTATGACCTCTCACAAACGGCTTGAAAAGTACAGTGCCCAGCCGGTTGTTAAGCCGGAGCATATGCCTGACCGTCATCGTGAATATCTCAGTTACAACGCTGATGAATTCAGAGAATGGGCAAAAACGGTCGGAAAGTCTGCTGAAGAGGCCGTCAAATATTTCCTGACTTCCGGCAATGCTGCTGAACAGGGGTACAAGGCTTGTGTGAGCCTGAGAAAGCTTGCTAACCGTTACGGGACAAAGAAGCTGGAAGCGGCTTGTGAGCGGATGCTGGCGTTTACATCTTCGCCGTCCATCCGTACAATTGCGACACTTCTGAAAAACAGTCATGAACCGGATAAGTCTGTTGGACAGAAGGAATCGGGCAGCAAGTATGGCATTACACGCGGTGCAGCCTATTGGAAGAAGGGCGGTGGCGGTAATGCTGAATAATACGATCGAACGTCTTCGCACCATGAAGATGAGTGCATTTGCAGATGAGCTCGAACGCCAGACAGAAGATGCCGGCTGCTACAATCAGCTTGGATTTGAGGACAGACTGGCGTTGCTGGTTGACAGCGAGTGGAATCGCCGTCAGGATAATAAACTCGTCCGGTATATCCGGAACGCACACTTTTCCGATGCATCCGCTACAATGGAGGGCATCGAATATATTGAAGACAGGCATCTTGATAAAGGGAAAATGCTGCGTTTTGCAACCTGCCGGTATGTTGATGAGGGACGGCACATCATTCTCAAAGGCGCATCCGGAAACGGCAAGACCTATATTGCCTGTGCGCTTGGCAATGCTGCCTGCCGCAAATTCAAGACAGTACGATACATCCGTATGCCTGAACTTTTGGATGAGCTGAGCGTAGCAAAAGCAAACGGCGAATTGGCAAAGGTCATCAAGGCATACAAGAAAGTCGATCTGCTGATTCTCGACGAATGGCTGATCCGCTGCCTGACGCCGAACGAAAGCTATAATCTGCTTGAGATCATCGAAGCCCGTATTGAGCGCTCTATGATCTTCTGTACGCAATACCATACCGAAGGCTGGTATGACCGTATCAATCCTGATCCCGATAATGACAGTCCAATTTCTGATGCAATCATTGACAGGATTGTCAACACAGCATATCCGGTCATGATCGACGGAGAAGTATCCATGCGCAGACGGCACGGACTTCAGGAAGGAGCCGAGCCATGATGGAAGATTATTGTGCTTTCAGTCAGGATCACAAGTGTCCGAAATGGGAAGATTATATGCTTACACGTCACGAACTGGAACAGGCTGACCGTCTTTGTCACAGTAACTGGATCGAGATTCAAAGACTGTACGAGTACATCGATGAACTCAGATCCATTCTCAAAGAGAATAATATAGATTATTCTTAAGACTATACCGGGGGCATCTAAATCATAAAAATCGAACAGCGGGCGGTATCTGTGACGATGCTGCCCACTGTTTTTGTATGTGGGATTGTTTTGCGCGTGAATGACGCTCAGGCGCCGCTGTAAAGTTTGTTGAGAACCAGCAGCAGATCGAAGATGGTGATCAGTCCGTCCTGATCCATGTCTGCGGCATTCAGTGCACGATCCAGATCGATGAGATCCTTGACAACGCTCCGGTCCTCTATGCAGATGCGTTTACGCATATAATCATGATGATACCGAGTATTCGTAATATTATCTTTTTCATAACGCCTCATTACAAGTGAGAGCGCCACTTGGAAAGCGACGCTCTCAGCCTTAGTTATGTTTCATCTTCTCTTTTGCGCTTGCCAATGCCGGAAAGATGTATTGCAATAATTCCAAATCCGAGCATCAAGAATGCACCGATCATAATTAAGAGATGACTTGTAGTATTGATTCCGGTCTGAGGAAGATCGACCGTCTCACCGCTGCTGTTGAAGCCAATGCCCGTATTCGGATGCACCGTGTACTTGTCTAAAACATTTCCTGCTTCGTCAAGCAGAGTAATTGTCAGTGTACCGTCATCATTCTCCGTATAGGTAGATGCGTAAGGCTCAACACCCGTCTTTTTGAAATAATCAGTTTTAGCCCAATTAGACATCTCATAAGGAGATACGCTGACGGTCGGCTCTTCTGTTGAGGTTGTCGGATCAGTTGTTGTTGCGGAGGTAGTAGTAGTTTCCGTTGACGTTGTCGTTGTTTCCGAAGTGGAAGTAGTTGTTGTGGTTTCTGTAGCCGTTACAGCCGCTTCCTCAATTGTAAATCCTGCCTTTGCATAGCCGTCCTCAAAGACCGCTTCCATTGTATGCTTGCCGGGAGCAAGTGTTTTCAGATAGCTTTCGGTCAATGTGATGACCGTACTGCCGGATTTGTCGGTATAATCCGTGCCGCGCTTCAATTCCTTGCCGTCAACCTTAACGACGCCCGAGAACTTTTCGTAATCGCAGTTAATACGGAAGGTTGCTTCTGTAGCATCTGCGCTGATATTCTGCTCGCTGCCCGCAGTGACAGGATAAACAATATCCTGTGTATCACCGCTCGCACCACCGTAAATCATATTGTTCTGCTCGGCATATTTTTTTGCCGCTGTGCCGCCGTAGAGAATAAAATTGTTATTTGCAATGGTCGGCGGGATCAGGCTTTGAACATCGACTGGTTCTCCGGATTCAGTTTCCAGCCGCTCTGCCTCAGCACAAAGCTCCTCATAATTCTTGTCGGTATCCTTATAATAGCCGAATGCCTTTTCGCCGATAGACTTGACACTCTCAGGAATGATAACCGATGCCATCAGGTCAACATTTGTATCTCTTACAAAAGCATTTGCGCCAATAGAAACTGTCTTACTGCCGAATGTCACACTTGAGACAGGTGCATTCTGGAATGCAGCATCATCCACATACAGACAGCTTTCAGGGAGCGTCAAGCTTGTCAGACCCGTATCTGCAAACGCCATACCGCCAAGATGCGAAACGCCTTCACTGAGTGTCACTTCGGTGAGCTCTCTGCACCCGCTGAACATACCTACAGGAACAGTATCCAGCCAAGCCGGCAGGGCAATTTCAGTCAGAGCCTTGCAGTTTTTGAATACTTCATCTTCAAATTTGGTAGATGCCGAATCTGCAAAGGTGAGTGCTGTCAGATTCGTACAGCCGTCAAATGCATGGCTGCCGACAGATTTCAGGTTCTCTGTCATAGTGAATTCCTTGATGGCGGCACAGCCGTTAAATGTGTATGCGCCGACCTTTTCCAGTGTTGCCGGAAGAACAAGTCCGTCAAAATCGCCCTGTCCGTCAAAGACACCGGCATAGGCGCTGCCTTCAAAATCTACAGAATGCGGCGGAACTGTGCCGATCTCCTTCAGGCACGGGGACATGACAACGGTTTTCAGGGAGCCGTGCTCCATACCCAGTTCATCGAGAAGCATACCATGAACGCTGAACGCACCTGTACCGATGTACTCCACCTTGCCAAGGTCGAGGGTCTCAAGGTCAAGCGCACAGTCGAAGGCATCAATGCCGATCTCCTTGATGTTGTCAGGGATGATGAGTTCCTTGAGCATGCCGTGCTGTCCGACATTGGTATGCGAACCCTTGCCTACGGAATAGGCCGCAACATCCTGTGCATAGCAATCGAGGAAACGGTCGGGGATGACGGCCATATTTGCAGAAAACTTGACCTTCTCCACATGCAGATTGCCCTCAAAGCAGCGGTCGCCGACCTCCTTGACGGTATCGGGAAGATTGATCTCATGCAGATTGCAGCCGCAAAATGCCAAATTGCCGATGGTTTCCAGTCCCTCGTTGAAAGTGACATCCTCGATCAGCGAACAGCCGTTAAATGCTTCATTACCGATCTTTTTCAGGTTTGCAGGGAATACGATCGGTCCCAGAAGGCTTGTGCAGCTTGCAAATGTGCCGTGATGAATAATCTCCAGCTCATCGCTGAACGTGACGGTTTTCAGCTCGCCGCAGCCCTTGAATGCGCCAAACACCGCAGCGTTGGTTTCGTAGTATTCTTCACTGGTATAGCCGGTATCCGAGCCAAGCTCACGACAGTTGCCGAGGTCAACATCCAGCAGCTCGCCGCTTGCTTCAAATGCGTCGTCCCATATCTTAAAAGGCTCTGCGGCAACCGGAAGTGTCAAATGCTTGATGCTGTTGAAGCAGAATGCGTAGGGGAAGATATTTTCCAGCTGAGAGTTTTCCGCAAAGGTCAGGCTCGAAAGGGCATGAACCTCACTGCCGCTGATGCCGTTAAAACCGCCGAAAGCCGCTCTGCCGATGTGCTTGACCGTGGACGGAATCACGAGTGTCTCGATCTTTGCACTCCATTTGAACAGCTCGTCACCGATCTTTTCAAGCCCCTCGCTGAAAACAACAGTCTCGACATTCACATCATTCTGGAAAATTCCACGGGTATAATCGCCCAGATCGACACAGCCGCCAATTTCCTTCAGACCATTGCCGAATGTCACGGATTTCAGCGCCTCAATGTCATTGAACGCACCCCAGCCGATATGCGTAATCGAATCAGGAATCACCAGCTCTTCAAGCGCAGTGTGAGTAAAAGCATCATCACCGATGGATGTCAGACCGCTGCCGAATGAAACCTTTTTGAGAGTTGTGCAATATGCAAACGTGCATTGTGGAATCTCACTCATCGCATCAGGGAGCGAAATCTCCTCCAATGCACACTGGTTAAATGCGTACTCTCCGAATTCCGTGACCGCATCGGGAATCGCAATCGAAGTCAGACCTGATTCCCGAAAAGCATATGCACCGATTTTTTCGAGCTTTGAACCCTCCGCAAAGGTAACGGTCGTCAGGTTCTTGCTTGCAAAGAACATCCGCTCAGGCATCTCCGTAATGCCTGCGGGGATGAAAAGCGTCTGAATTCCAGTTTTGGAAAACGCATCTGCGCTGAACGCTTTCAGTGCAGAATCCTCCGGAATCACAACCTCGCTCAGGTTCTCGCAGTCCTTGAAATCGCCGAGCACCTTCACATTCTTCGAGACCGTGACCTTTTCGAGATTGCTGCGGCTGAACTCTCCGTAACCGAGATACGCCTTGATGACGGGCATCTCCACGGTCTCGGTGATAACATTGCCGTCCTCGTCCTTCTGCTCCTTACCCTCATCATCGAGAACAGGCTTGTCAAAGGGCAGCGTATCGGGAATGACGATGTTCTTATATTGCGGCTGTGTCAGGTCTGTACTGCCCTTCCAGTTGATCGAGACAGCATCAATATAGGGCGTATTGGAATCGTTATCATCTTCACGGCAGCGATTCACATCGACATCCTCTGCTGTCAGTGTGTACGGCTCTGCGGTTGTCGGTGTAACTGCTGCCGCTTTAATCGTAGAGAATGATACTGTCTGCGGTGAGGATACTGCGATTTGAATGTTTGTTGTAGGTGAAGTGTCTGCGGGGCGTACTTCATTCGCTCCTGTGTTTCTGACTGCAAAAACAGACAGAGGAGTGTTCATCAGCAAGCACGCTGTTGCAATGGAAATGCTGAGAATCTTTTTGCCTTTCATGATATGACCTCCTTGTAATGATATGGATTGGTGCAAAGCCTTCAGAAAAATACTCTGCGGGAGCGATTTTTTGTGCATTTCAATCATCTTGACAACAGTATAACAAAAATCAGAATGTATGTCAATGGTATTTCATAAATTGACCGAAATTTGGCTTCTGTCATTTTTTGAAATTCTATTGCACGATGACCGGATGTGTGGTATACTGAATCAAAGGAGTGATCATCATGAGTATCGCAGAAAAACTGGAATACTATCTCGGTTTGCTGGGCTGCACCTCACAAGAGTTGTCAGAAGCATCCGCAGTCTCTCCGGCAACTGTCAGCCGATATTGTTCGGGTACTCATACACCGAAGCCGAACAGCAAGAGCCTTGAAAAGCTTGCGGGGGGCATTGCCGCATTGTGTGAAAGGAAAAAACTCAATATAACGGAGGAAAGCGTTTTGAAGGAATTGCAGGTGTGCTGCACCCCGCAAACAAACACAAGCAGTCTCTTTGTCATCAATTTCAATACGCTTGTCAACAAGCTCAATATCAGCCTGACTTCATTTTCTGAATTTTCAAATTACGATCTTTCTTATCTTTACAGAATCCGAAACGGCGAACGGAAACCGCATAAAACCAATGAACTGCGAGATTACCTGTGCAGATATGTCGCACGTTATCACAACAGCGATACAGAAAAAACGCTCCTTTCCCGTCTGACAGGAAAAGAGGTCACCGATGACCGTCAGCTTTACGATACACTCATGGAATGGCTCTATGCGGATCATTCCGGCGAGATGAAGTCCGATACGGCGGAGCATTTTTTGACGCATCTGGATGGATTTGATTTAGGAGAATATATCCGTGCGATCTCGTTTGGTACAACAGAAATACCAGAACAGCTTCCCGAAATGCCGTCTGCACAACGGTATTATGGACTTGATGCATTTAAGCAGGCGGAGCTTGACTTTATTGCATCTGTTTTTCTCTCCAATTCTGTACAGCCAGTAAAAATGTGTTCCGATATGCCAATGAGCGATATGGCAGTCGATATGGAATTCGGAAAAAAGTGGATGACGGGTCTTGCATTGCTGATGAAAAAGGGAATCAGACTTGAGGTCATTCACGACCTTGACCGACCGTTTGAGGAAATGATGTATGGGCTTGAAAGCTGGATACCGCTGTATATGACGGGACAGGTCAGTCCCTATTATTTCAAATCTGTGCGAAACGGGATATATCGGCATTTGCTCTATTCTGCCGAGCATTCCGCACTTCGGGGCGAATGTCTGACTGGCTTTCATGAGGACGGGCGTTACGAATTAGAGACCGCTGAAAGAGATGTGGCATACTGTCGGAAACGGGCAAAGGAGCTGTTTCAGAAGTCATCACCACTCATGGAGATCTACCGTGAGGATTCCGCAGCGGCATTCCGCAAATTTGAGGACAGGGAAAGCGAGCATACAGGACAGCGGCGGCATATTCTTTCTGTACCGCCGATCTATTCGATCTCAGATGAATTATTACAAAGAATCATGGAACGCTGTGGCATTCCGGAGGTCAGGCAATTACAGATCGGGCAGTATGTCAATCTCCAGCGCATCAACACAGAGAAGATATTACAGCACAGCCAGATCACTGACGAACTTCCGGAGCTGACAGAGGAGGAATTTGCAAGCTATCCGCTTTCCCTGTCTTTGGCAGGAATGTTCTATACGGACGAATTGCCATATACCTATGCGGAGTATCAGGAGCATCTGCACCTGACACATGAATTCGAGAAGGTGCATGACAGCTATACGCTCGTCCGTTCACCGAGAGCGGCATTCCGTAATATCCAGATTCGTATTCTGTTGAACAGCTATGTCATCATTACCAAGAACAAACACCCCATGATCCAATTTGTAATCCGTCACAGGAGCTTATGTGCTGCCATTGAAAATTTTGAGGTGACAGTGCCGAATACGGAACATGAAATGATTGCTCCTGAATAACACAGTCAGTCTGAATACAATAAAAGAGTGCCATTTTCCAATTACAGAGAATAGCACTCTTTTTATATCGGATTGGTACTGCTTGCAGTCATTGTTGCTATTTTGATAACTCCGTTTCCGCATTGATATGCGTGATCTCAATATTGTAGAGGCTGATTCCAAGTATATGCGGTGAGCTTCCGCCGCAGATATAGTAAACGATGATCAGCGCAAGCGCAGCAGCTGCCGGAATGATCGGGATATACCATTTTCTGCGGCACTGCGACAGCTTGCACTTTTTGATGAGCAGAAGGAACGAACCAAGCGTAACAGCGAATGACCATACAAATATGACATAGTAGAGCCAGTGAAAACTGATATGATCACTGTTGTCAGATGCTTTGGTGTATGAAAGTACAAAATGGAGGATGTCGTTTGTCAGAACGCTGAGCATCAGAAGTCCTGTTACGCCCCAAAACAGTTTTATGTATAAGGGCATATCAACCTGTTCATCACGGCTGACATATTCTGCGGCGCTCAGCGAAAGCATGGGCAAAGCAATAAACGAAATATAGAACAAGTAATACGTATAGCGGTCAGCAAGAGCGGAATGCAGAAACAGCATCCACCGGCAGATCCGGACGATAAACAGCATCAGCAGAGATACAGCGATCGCAACAATATGCCGCCGGATCCGCTTATGAACGATTCGCTGTGCAACAGATGCACCCCACGCAATCAGGATGAAACTATACAAGAAAGATGCCGGGCTGTGAATACACGGCGGAACCCACGAAAACTGCGATAGGATATTTACAATGAACGAGATGAAATACGCTGCGGCAAGTGCGGTTTTGAACTGTTCATAAGGTGTTCGGGCAGGTTCTACAGCATAAATAAGTAAGGCCTCCCGCCTGTGCCGCTAAATCTTCAACTCATGGAAAGAGCGGTAAAAAGGAATCGTTGCCCCGGCCTATGCCGGGGCATTTTCATATTATCCGTTCCGACTGTTTCATGCGCTGCACTCCCCTTTTCAGCTTAATCTCTCCCGACATGTGATTATTAACGAAACATCAGTAAAACTGATTGACGAAATGTGCGTTTTGTGATATAATTATCATATCATGTACTAGCCCAATCTGAACGAAAGCGAGTTATGACTTATGATAGATAATAAAAAAGAACAGGAACGCGCCGAGCTGCACCGCACAATATGGGGCATTGCGAATGATCTGCGGGGCAGCGTGGACGGCTGGGACTTCAAAAACTATGTCCTCGTCATGCTGTTCTATCGCTATATATCCGAGAATCTGACGAATTACATCAATGCCGGAGAGATCGAAGCGGGTACGCCGGATTTCGATTATACACAGTTATCAGATGATGAAGCCGAGACTGCCCGAGAGGATATGGTGCAGACAAAGGGCTTCTTCATTCTGCCGTCGCAGCTATTCTGTAATGTGCTGAAACGCGCCGATCAGGACGAAAACCTGAACGAGACGCTGGAAGGCATTTTCCGCAGCATTGAAGGTTCTGCGCAGGGCTGCGAGAGCGAGGACGATTTCAAGGGTCTGTTCGATGATTTCGATGTGAACGGCAATAAGCTCGGCGGCACAGTCCCGAAGCGCAATGAACGCCTTGTCAAGCTGATGAACGGCGTTGCTTCGATGCAGCTCGGCGATTATCAGGACAACACCATTGATGCGTTCGGTGATGCCTATGAGTATCTCATGGGTATGTACGCATCCAATGCAGGCAAGTCCGGCGGTGAATACTACACGCCGCAGGAGGTCTCCGAACTGCTGACACGCCTTGCAACGGCAGGCAAAACCGAAGTCAACAAGGTATACGATCCGGCTTGCGGCTCCGGCTCGCTGCTGCTGAAAGCCGCAAAAGTGCTAGGCAAAGACAAGGTACGTCAGGGCTTTTTCGGGCAGGAGATCAATATCACCACATACAACCTCTGCCGCATCAATATGTTTCTGCATGACATTGACTACGACAAATTCAATATCGCACACGAAGACACGCTCACCGAGCCGCAGCACTGGGACGATGAGCCCTTTGAGGTCATTGTATCGATTATCTGGACTCCTTTCTCAGTCAGTACTTTAGGTCTTCATACTAGGAACAACACAGATTTCTGCTTTGGATCGCATGGTTGCTCTCATCACTGTTCCTGAAGGCTGTCAAGGCCGCTTGCGTGCATTTTAGCCTTGACAGTCTTCAGGAACAGTGATACAATTCATGCGGCGATCCAACGCTGAAAACACGGTATTCAGCGTGAAAATGCGGCAGGACAACGGTTGTTGGATGCCAGATCCAGATAACAGTTAATCCGCCGTACTCGATCAAATGGGAGGGCGACGCGAATCCGCTGCTGATCAACGATCCGCGCTTCTCCCCCGCCGGTGTACTTGCGCCGAAGTCGAAAGCAGATCTCGCATTTATCATGCACTCGCTTGCGTGGCTGGCAAACAACGGCGCGGCGGCGATCGTCTGCTTCCCCGGTGTCATGTACCGCGGCGGCGCTGAGCAGAAGATCCGCAAGTATCTGATCGACAATAACTTCGTAGATACGATCGTTCAGCTGCCGGATAACCTGTTCTACGGCACTTCGATCGCGACCTGCATTATGGTGCTGAAAAAGAACAAGACCGCAAACAGCACACTTTTCATTGATGCTTCAAAGGAGTGCGTCAAGGTCACGAACAACAACAAGCTGACCGAGGACAATATCTCAAAGATCGTGGCAGCGTTCACCGAGCGCACGGATAGCGAATACTTCTGCCGCCTTGTGCCTGGAGCGGGAGTTTATCCGGCGGCTCGGTGAGCTGGGCTATGCGTATCTGACCATTCACGCGGAGATCGAAGCAAGGCGCAAACAGTATGAATATTATCGGGACAAGCTGCTGTCCTTTGAGGAAGTGAGAACGTGAGTTATTTTAACATAGTAGCCGCCACAAGCGAAAACACCGTCGTGACGGAATACATCCCCGAACCGCGCACCGCCGATGCCTACCAGAGCGAAGCAGAGCTAAGGAAGATGACCTGATTGCCAACCTCCGCGCGCAGATCGAACGGCTCAACGGTTATACCTTCACCGACAGCGAATGGAAACGCTTTTTCTCGGAATATATCGCAAACGCGAATGAGGGCATCGTCGAGAAAACGCGCACGATTCAGGAGGACAGCGTCAAAAACCTGAAACGCGACGACGGCACAACAAAAAACATCACGCTGATCGACAAGAAGAATATCCACAATAATCACTTGCAAGTGATAAATCAGGATGAAGTCGATACCGGCAAGCGCCAGAATCGCTATGATGTGACGGTGCTGGTGAACGGCTTTCCGCTTGTGCATATCGAGCTGAAACGGCGCGGTGTGCCGATCCGTGAAGCGTTCAATCAGATCGACCGGTATCAGCGTGACAGCTTCTGGGCAGGCTCAGGGCTGTTTGAGTATGTGCAGATATTTGTTATCTCCAACGGCACGAACACCAAGTATTACAGCAATACCACTCGTTTCAATGCCGTAAAAGAAGCAGGCAAGGCAAGAAAAAAGACCAAAACAAGCAACAGCTTTGAATTTACGAGCTTTTGGGCAGATGCCAATAACAAAGTGATTCCCGATCTTGTGGACTTCACTAAGACTTTCTTTGCAAAGCATACGATTCTGAATGTCCTGACGAAATACTGCATTTTTACCTCTGAACAACTCTTGCTTGTCATGCGCCCGTATCAGATCGTTGCGACGGAGCGCATCCTGAACCGTATCGAGATTGCCCATAACTACAAGAAATACGGTTCTATCGCTGGCGGCGGTTATATCTGGCATACGACCGGCAGCGGCAAGACTCTGACCTCATTTAAGGCAGCGCGGTTGGCTTCAAAGCTCGACTTCATTGACAAGGTGCTGTTTGTGGTTGACCGCAAAGACCTCGACTACCAGACCATGCGCGAGTATGACCGCTTTGAAAAGGGCGCTGCAAACAGCAATACTTCCACGACCGTACTGAAAAAGCAGCTGGAAGATGCCGATTGTCATATCATTATCACGACAATTCAGAAGCTGGCGACATTCATCAAGAAGAACCCCGCGCATGAGGTCTATGAAAAGCGCGTTGTGATCATTTTCGATGAGTGCCACAGAAGCCAGTTCGGTGATATGCACCAGGCTATTACCAAGAGATTCAGGAAGTATCATCTGTTCGGCTTCACAGGCACGCCGATCTTTGCACTGAATGCCGGTACAGGCAAAAATCCGAATCTCCGCACCACAGCGCAGGCGTTCGGCGATCAGCTGCATTCGTATACGATTGTCGATGCGATCAATGATAAGAATGTCCTCCCCTTCCGTGTTGACTATATCAAGACTATGGACAAGGAAGAAGATATTGAAGATGTCAAGGTGTGGGATATTGACCGTGAAAAGGCGTATATGTCCCCGAAGCGTATCGCACTTGTAACAAGCTATATCCTTGAACATTTCGACCAGAAGACCTACCGCAAGGCATTTGAGCGCACATATGCGTTCAATGTTCTGACGAATGTATCAGAGCTTGCCGAAGCAAAAAAGCGTGAGGAGGTCGAGGAGATCAAGCAGAAACAGCGTATCAGCGGGTTTAATTCTATTTTTGCGGTATCCTCGGTGCAGGCTGCGAAGCTCTATTACGAGGAATTCATGAGACAAATGACAGACAGCCCCGAGAAGGGGCTGAAGATCGCTGTCATTTATAGCTACGGCGCGAACGAAGAAGACCCGGACGGCATCCTTGATGAGGAGAATCCCGAAGACACATCTGCGCTTGATTCCACATCGAGAGATTTTCTTGAAAAAGCGATCAGCGACTACAACAATCAGTTCAATACGAATTACGATACATCCAGCGACAAATTCCAGAGCTACTACAAAGATGTGTCGCTCCGCATGAAGAACAAGGAGCTTGATCTGCTAATCGTGGTCAATATGTTCCTGACGGGTTTTGATGCGACCACGCTCAACACACTTTGGGTAGATAAGAATCTGAAAATGCACGGCCTGATCCAGGCATACAGCCGCACCAACCGTATCCTCAATTCAATCAAAACATTTGGCAATATCGTATGTTTCAGAGCCTTGCAGAAGCGAACGGATGCTGCTATTTCCCTTTTTGGTGATAAAGAGGCTGGCGGTATCGTGACCTTGCAGAGCTTCGGTGATTACTATAACGGCTACGATGACAGCAAGGGCAAGCATATCGACGGCTATGTGGATATGATAGGCAAACTCATGACAGAGTTTCCTCTTGATGAGCCGCAGATCATAGGGGAAGAACGGCAGAAGGAGTTTATCGCTCTGCTCGGTGCTATCCTGCGTATGCGGAATCTTCTCCAGAGCTTTGACGAGTTCGAGGGCAAGGAGCTGATTTCAGAGCGGGACTTTCAGGATTACCTCGGAAGATATCAGGATCTCAGAGACGAATGGGCAGAGCGCCGCAAGAAGGGCGAACTGACTGATATTGACGATGATATTGTATTTGAGATTGAGCTGATCAGGCAAATTGAGATCAACATTGACTATATCCTGATTCTCGTCGCGAAATATCACGACAGTCATTGTATGGATAAAGAAGTGCTGATCACCATTCAGAAGGCTGTTGACGCAAGCCCGGAGCTGAGAAGCAAGAAAGATCTGATTGAGAACTTCATCGCCGGAATCAATGAGGTCGATGATGTTCTGAATGAATGGCACTCCTATGTCGCTGAGGAGCGTGAAAAAGCGCTTGTTGCACTGATTGCCGAAGAAAAGCTCAAGGAAGAGGAAACCAGAGCATTTGTGGCAGGAGCTTTCCGTGACGGCGGTATCAAGACCACAGGCACTGATATTGACAAGATCCTGCCTGCCGTATCGCGCTTCGGCGGAGGAAATCGCAAAGCGAAGAAAGAAACGGTTATCGAAAAGCTTAAGGCTTTCTTTGAAAGGTTCTGGAATATTTGAATTAATCGGGTCTATACACAGCGGAATCCAGAATTCTAACAAGTAACGGAATAAGGAGCGAAGATTATTATGAGTGCATCATATGATAAGTATACTGTCACACAATATTCCATCAGCTCAATTCTTGGATATATTGATGCAGGCGATATTGCTATTCCTGAAATACAACGTCCATTTGTTTGGAAGGGACGCCAAGTGCGTGATCTTGTAGATTCCTTGTATAACGGCTATCCGACGGGCTACCTGATCATCTGGCAGAATCCAGTGGTTAAACTGAAGGACGGTAGAGATGCTGTTGGCAAGAAGGTTTTGATTGATGGTCAGCAACGTATCACTGCTCTCATGACTGCGATTGCAGGGCATAAGATTCTGACAGAAGATTATGAAGAAAAGACAATCCGTATCGCATTTAATCCACTTGCTAAAGATAATGAGGAACGATTCGCAGTTACTACACCAGCTCATACCAATAGTACATTCTGGATTCCGGATATTTCTGTCGTTTTTAAACCTGACTTTGATAGCTACGAATTTGTTGACAGCTATGCAGAAAGAAACCCTGGAGTATCGAAAAAAGAAGTAAATCAACGAATCACGCAGCTTCTCAGCATCAAAAGCTGTCAGATTGGAGCAATTCTGCTGGTTCCGCAGCTGGACATCAGTGAGGTTACGGAAATCTTTGTGCGCATTAATTCACAGGGTAAACGACTGAACGAGGCCGACTTTGCCATGTCCAAGATTGCTGCTGATGAGAAATATGGCGGCAATAGTCTGCGAAAAGCCGTAGATTATTTTTGCCATCTTGCAGTTGAACCAGCTTTCTATGCACAACTCTCCAACGGAGACAAAGACTTCATGGATTCTGAATATGCAGCTAAAATCCCGCGCATGATCTCGATCTGCTTATGAAGATGATCCCGTGCAGGTGCGGCTCTTGCTCCGGCATATACAGTTCCGTAGGATTAAGTTGACTTTTCCGCCTTTCCGTGATAAAATGGATGATATAAATACAAGGCTCAGAAAAGAGGTCAAAATGAAAAGAAGATTATTCTGTATTTGCGCATCCGTATGTATGGCATTTTCCGGCGTATGTCTCACCGGAACTTCGGTTTCCGCGGACGCAGACTATGATTCTGCCGCGAAAAATGCACTCGCCTATGCAGAAAGAGCTTCCGGTCATTTTTATTATGACTGGCTTGCGGAATTTGACAAAGCTGCTGCATACAAGCGGTATTATACATATCTGGACGGATTCTGCAAACGTGTCATCAGCTACAGCGGAGATTTCAATCACGATGAATACTGCATTGTGCTGAATGCGGATTCGCCTGTCAGCTGGGCACCGGATCTCACGGGCCTGAATGACACCGATCAGCTCAACACCCTGCGGATGTTTATGGTCGATCATCCGTATTATGCCTTTATTTTCTCATCATTCACGATTGATGATACCATGAAGATACCGCTTGCGTTTCACTTCGATACAGCTGCCGGACGGAAGGCGATTTTCGCAAAGATCAACAAGTATATTGATTCCTATTCAGGTGCGGCTGCGATCAGTAATACATATGAACGCGCACAGTTCATTCACGATGCGCTCTGCGTGAACAATACATACACCTATGATTCTTCTGCACATCCGACAGAGGGCGGATGGCCGAATAATATTTACGGTCCTATCTATTACAGAACCAGTGTCTGTGAAGGCTATGCTGTGACCTTCAACCTGCTCGCACGGTATTACGGTCTGGAATCGGCATGTGTCTTTGGATCCAGCCACGGTGAGGCACATATGTGGAATATCCTGAAAATGGATGACGGCTTGAATTACTATGTCGATGTGACATGGGATGATTGTCTTGATCCGCAGGACAGCTGGTCGGAGAACTACAACAGAAACTATTTTGTGAAAGGCTCCGATCTATTTGACCGCGACCATGAACGCGATACACATGCGAACTATCCGCAGCAGCCGCTCAGTGATCCGATAGAATCACGAGTTATTCCCGCACTTGCCAAGAATGATTACGGACAGAATCAGAGCACAGTCACGCAGAGCAGCGAATCTGCCGCTGTTTCCACCGAGACGCAGACTGCCGCTGCAGTGAGCACAGAAGCCGAAAACGGCGCTTCTGTGCAGACTTCTTCTGACAGCACTGCCGAAAGCAATACCGCAAGCATCGCGCCGGAAACGACGGCTTTGCAGAACGCTTCTGATACCACTGTCAATTCTGCTGAAGCTGACGGATATACGCAGACGACAGAGTTCGTCACCGATACAAATACAGTTATTCCGGCGGAATCCGGACGAACCGGCAGCAATCTCTGGATCGTTGTCCTTTCCGTTATCGGTGCTTCGGTTCTGATCGGCGCGGTAACCGTGCTGCTCCGAAAACGGAAGCAGTAATCATGTATGATATAAAATGAATCCTCGCCTGATAAATAACAGATGGCATAATGACATTCTGATTCCCAATAGCGAGGTACAGCAGGAATTCATCAATTCGATCGAGGACGGTGGCTGGGAATTCATCATGGATGCAATCAAGGCATCTGACCGGCTGCTAGGTGCAACGCTGACCGGTGATTCGGATACAGTCGCAAAAATGATTGAGAAAGCGCACAGCGAAAACGCCTCTATCCTGAAATATAACGATGAGAATGCCTTAGCCTTCTTCATGTTATCACGCATTTCGAGAGCAACGATCTCACCGTTGTAGCAGTCAAGAACCGGCGAGACATAGAGTTTTCCGTCCGCGCACTGGACTTCAGTGATGT
>JAEEGK010013318.1_pt1 | contig 18543 bp, 9 predicted proteins | sample 8958771 | NCBI WGS metagenome assembly JAEEGK01 (sample SAMN16246547, study PRJNA631951) | gut metagenome | biome: gut microbiome; feature: rumen; material: SC-attached | host: Bos | place: Iran: Karaj | collected 2018-10
TATAATATATAATTGTTTTATAAAATTTAGATAATAAATTATTTTTTATTCATTATAATAATAATATATCTAATTTTACATTTTTTAAATATCTATATTCCAATAAAATATTTTTGAATATGTTCTAAAAATCTTTTTCTATATTCTTTAGGTTCTATAATAGTTGGATCAGTCCCATTTAAAACTTTTTTACTAATGTGTTCTAATTTTTTATCCCATGTATATTTTCTAATATAATCTATAATTCCAAATTTAATTACTTTATTTTCATTTGTATTATTTATTAAAAGGAATAATGAATAATCAATTATATTTAAATTACTTAAAAATAAAGTATCATTATGTAAAGCATGTTTAAATAATTTATCAATATTTCTATGTAATATAATTAATTCTGAATTAAAATCTTCAATAAAATTTGTATCTAATAAAACTTGATTAACTTTATCACTATCTTTTTGAACATATCTTCTAATTTTTGAACCTTTTAAATCATAACATTTAAAATTTTTTTTGTCAAAATAAATATCTTCATAATTAAAAAAATTCTCATTTTTATTTTTTATAAGTGTATTATTATTTTTTTTAAAATTAACAGTCAAAGTGTTTTTAATTATATTTTCCTCATCATTATTTTCGATTATACCATAATAAATATTTTCCATAAGAACAACATAATAAGTTTCTAGCTTTAAATTATATTGTTCATTAAATTCTATTTTATAAATTCCTAAAATTTTTGCAAGTATACTAGGCCTTTTTTCAAATAAATAGTTTTGAATATGATTAAAATATTCAGTAGCACTTTTAATAAACATACCAAACTCAACTTTACTAATACATTTAAAAATATATTTGTCATCAATAGATTTATAAAAACTTGCTTTTGATTTTCCTCCAGAAACATCAGACCATACCTTATTTTTTGATATAGACAAAATAAATTCAGAATATGTATCACAATATAAAGCTCTTAATGCTTCAAATTGTTTTGGGAAATATACAATAATATTTATTATTGGATTTTTCTGATTATTTAATTGTGATTCAATATATGGTTTTTTTATTGAAAATTTTTGGTCAAATAAAGATTTTTCAATATTATTTGATTTTAAATAACTTAATATAATATTATTGATTAATTCTTTTTTTTCGTTTATTATTTTATTAAATGATTCTAATTCTTCTGAATATTTTAAAAAATTTTCATTTACAAATGTTAATTCTTTAATTTCTTTTTTCTCATTATATGAATCATTTAAATTAATTAATTTTTGTAAATTATCTTCCATTGAATATTCAAATGGTTCACTTCCTTCATCAGTTAATAAAATATTTTTTTTTAATTCTTCTAAAATTTTCAAATTATCTTTTTTTTCTTGATTATTATTATAATAAAATTCTTGTTTTGATTGATCAAAAAGTAATAGAGAATCACAAAATAATTCTTTACTTAATTTTATATCATTTTTATTTAAATCAGTATTAATTTGATTTCCATCTAAAAACTCATATATACTTTTATGTAAGTTATTTTTTTTGCATTCAGTTATTTTAAAATCTCCTTGATTTATAAATTCAATATAATTATCTGAAGTTAAAGAATAAGCAATTATACTAGATAAATCATCTATATTTATTTCACTTGAATAAGTTTTATGGAAATTATCATAATAAGAAATATAATTTAACATTTTGAAATATTTTTTATCTGAATCAATATCTAATTTTAATTCATCATTTTCAAATAATTCTTCTATTTTTTTATCTGAAGAATCATTTTTCATTTGATTTAATAATTGCATCTTTAATATTATTGAATGAATTTTATTTAATATCATTTTGAATTTTCCTAATTGAATATATATTTCTTTTATATATACATTTAAAATTACATAAGAATCAATTTTTTCATTTTGATTATTTAAATATTCTTCAATCAAATCTTTTTTTATTATATCAAATATAGAATAATTTTTTTTTAATATTTCAAGAATATTATCAATAAAATTATTGATTTCTTCAATTGTATTTATCTCTTTTAACACAACACTTAATTGAATTTCTTTATCATAACTTTTTTTAATTTCTTTAAAAAGATAATTTGCTAATTTATAAGAAATTTTTTTATATGAAATGAATATTGTATTTTTTAGTGCATTATCATCAGTATAAAAATTTAAATTCATTGGTAAAATATTATAAATCTCAATATCATTTATTTCAAATTCCCAATAAAAAAAATTATCAATAAAAAACCTTTTTATATCTATTGAATTGTGAGTACAATTTAAATTTGTAATATTTTTAGAATTAAATTCACTTCTTTTATTAAAATTTTTGTTATTACATAAAATTAATCTTTCAAAAAATTTTGTTGATGAATAATTATATAAATCATTTGTCATTTTATTAATTGGAGTAACTATATCATTACATATTTTACAAAATCCAAATATATAAATATCATTTTTTATTTTTGAATATTCATTATTCATAAAAAGATTATATTTATTATTATCTTTATTTTGATTTGGTATTAAATGTATTATTTTTTCATATTGTTTTAAATTATCATTATTAAGTAAAGATATTTTTATTTTTTTTTTATTTTTAAACATATAATAAAAATGTTCATTAAATTTTAAATGACATTGATTACAAGTTATATTTGAAATTGTTGATAAATCAAAAAGAGTTTGTCCTAAAGATTTATCATATTGTTCATTTTTATCATAATATTTTAAAAGTATATTTATTAATTCTGTACAAATTTTAGGATAAGATTTTTGAATAAATTTTTCAATATCAATTGCAGAATTTAAATTATTTGATTCAATATTTTTTGAAGAAACTGACATTGTCATTTTATATATTGAAGTTTTATTAAAATTATCTTTTTTTTCTATTATTGAAGTTTCAAATCCTTCTATATATGGATTATAATTTTTTAATTGAGATTTATTTATTTTATTCTTTTTAATTAAAGAAGGTTGAATAAATAAATTTGAAAAATTTGCTATATTTTCTTTATAATTATTTCTATATTTTGGAATATTTTCATTATTAATTTCATAATTAAAAGTATATATTAAACATTTTTGTAAATATAAATCCCAAGCAGTTGGTAAAATTATATTTTTTAATAATTGTTTAATTGCTTTTAATTCATTTTTATTCCCTTTTGATAAGATTATAGAAGAAAATAATTTTTCATTATTTTCAAAAATCAATAATTCTTTTATTGTATTGTTGTTTGAATCTTTTATTTTTTCTTTATAGAATGTTTTACATTTTCCAAAAAAACTATGAGTTGAACCAATTAAATAAAATGAAGGTAAAATAAATGCATTTATACATCTTGAAATATTTTCTAAATTTTTAGATTTTATATTACTTATTAATTGAATTTTATTTTTAATTAAATCATTAAGGTAACTTGGTAAATGTCCTTTTAAAAGAATTAAATTACAATTCATATTTTCAATTTTATTTTGAATAATTTTAAATGATTCAAATTGTAAAGGAATTTTTTTTTCTTTATTTTTAACATTATTTAAATCAACAAAATCATTTTGTTCAACAATTAAAATATTTGCTTTATCAATTTTATCAGGTAATATTTCATTAGTATCTACATTTTTCATAATAATACCTTTTATTATTCTACTTTCATAAATATCACTTTCAACTGTTTTTATTTTTATATAATCCATAATTTCTAAACTATCATTTAAATATTTAGATGATGGTTTAATATATTCAATAATTTTTAAAACTATATTTTGTAAAATATTAATCCATTTATTTGTTAATTTTTCACTTATATTTCTATGAAGAACATTAAATATCATAATTTTAACTAATTCAATATAATTGTTATTTAAATTATATATGATATCTTTTTCTTGTTCAAAATCATTAAATTTTGAAAATTGATAATTATTATATTCAATATTTAATATATTTTCAATATAATAAGAGCTTTTATTAATATATTGATTATCAAATATTAAAAAATTTTTATTTATACTTTGAATAAATGTATTATAATTATTGTAGCATTTTTCACAAACTTTTATCAAATTATTATTATCTAAACCTTTTATTTCTATTATTTTATTAATACAATCAATACAAAATATCATTCCACAAATTCTACAATGATGCCTTCTTTGTAAAAGTGTAAAATTTTTAGAACAAAAAGAACAAATTTTAACATTATCATCAGTAATCCAAAATTCATTTTTTTTTTTTGCATCGGTTTCTATAATTTTAAATAAGCTTAACCAATTCTTATTTTTAAATTCGGAATTATTCATTTATTTTAATTTTTAATTATAAAATTTTATATATTAATTATATAAAATTAGAAATAAAAATTTTAAAAAATGTTATTTATTTCAAATAAGGATGATTTTTCAAAGCATGAAATGTAATTAAATTTTTATCATTTGATATAAAATCTAAATATTCTTTTAAATTATTTGAATATGAAACTTCATTATATGACTTTTCACATTCTTGAATTATTTCATTAAAAGTTTTTCCAATACTTTGAATATCAAAATTACAAGTTAAATTAAAGAAATTATTTTTTTGAAAATTTCTTTGATTTTTTATTTTACTAAAATCAGTAATTTTAATTAACCCATCAGAGTCAATTAATATATGATTTAAAGAAAGATTCCCATAATAATAACCTTGTGAATAAATAAATTCAAAAACAGATATAATTTGTTTAATATATTTTTTAATCATATTTTCTTTAATTCCTCCAAATTTGGAAATAAAATTTTTAATATTATCACCTGAGATATAATCTAAATAAATATAATGTTTGTTTTTAAAAACTTCACCACCTAAAAAATTAACAATATTAGAATGTCTTAATAATTTTAATATTTTAACTTCTTGAAAAAAATTTTTTTTATTAGTTGAATTCTCATTTACTTTATATTCTTTAACAATAAAAATATTTCCAATAGAAATATTAAAAGCTTTATAAATAATAGAATTTTCTCCATTATGAATTATTTCTCCTTTTTTCCAATTTTTATGCAAATATAAATTTTGTATCATATAATCATCATCAAATTCTTCATTTGATTTTTTATTTAAATTATTTTTAATTTCTGTATTATAAGAAATAATATTTGGTAAAGGTAATTGAATAGGAATTAATTTAGTAGAGATTTTTTCATCAGAGGAATTTGGTTTTGTTGTTATTGTTAGAGATGTAATTAAATCTTCAATTTTATCTAAATTTCCTTTTCCTTCTTTTTTCTTTTCTCTATATAGCCATAATATTGGATTTGTATTTTTTATATTTTTTTGTATTTCTGTAATAGTTTCTGTATGAAGATTAAATTTTTTTGAATTTGTTTTTGGACTTTTTAATATTAACTCTTCTTTTAGATTATTTCCTTTTAATTTTACTGTTGGCTATTAAAAATATTAAATTAAATTTTAATATTTTTACTTTTATTTTTTTTATAAATATTTTATATGGATTATTATTATTAGTTTCATTTATATTTTCCATATTTGCAGAATTAATACTTTGATGAGATGGATTAAATGGATAATTTGTTTTTTCATTTTTCTTTTTTAATAAATCTAAATTATCTTTTTTTATTTGTAATTTTTTTAATTTTAATTTTTCCTGAACTAATTTCTTTCTTGGACTTACTTCATTTTTTTCTAAATTATGTATAATAGACTTTTTTAAATTATTATTTGTTGGTGAAACTCTGTCATTTATGATAGGAGGAATTATTTCATCATTTGAATTTACTTTTTTTTCCATATTTTTTTATTAATCATAATCTTTTTAAATATTTATATTTCATTATTTTTTAAAATCTAGATATATCTTTTTAAATATATAAAATTTATAAAATTGTTAAATATTTAGATGATAAATATATCAATTTAAAAAATAGTAAAAATTAAATAATTAGAAGTATAAAAAAAGGAATATTAATTTTTTCTTATAAATATAATGTATAATTTTCATAATCAGTCACAATATTTATTAATAAAATAATGCTTATTAATAATTTAATATTTATTCATTTATAATAAAATTGAATAATATTGAATTTATATTAAATTAAGATATTTATTATAATTATAAATTTATATTTTATTATTTATATAAATGAAATTAATTAATTGATACATTTTTGAATAATATTTCTTTTTTTGATTAAAACGACTTTATTATAATTTTTTTATAAAATTAAAATTTGGAAAAAAAAGTAAAAAATAATAAATATAATATATTTATATAGTTTTTCTTCTTATAATTTTCAAAAATACATTATTTAAATAATTACATAAAAATTTACAAATATATTTTTAGATAATATTATAATTCTTTGATATTTTTTAAATAAAAAAAAATAATTTATACAATATTTTTTATAAGAAAAAATGGAAGAAGAAAAAGATGTAGATAATAATAAGAATACTGATAACAATAATTTTCCTCAAGAATTAAATACAGAAAATAGTAATTTAAACAATCAAACAAATAAAGAAAAAAAAATTGATGGAAAAATAGCATTAAATAATTTAATGGAAAGAAATAAAGGTTATTTACAAATATATAATTTATTATATGGAATTAAAAATAAAAATGAAGAAAAAAGTAATAATACAACTCAAAAAAAACAAACTAAACAAAAAAATAATAGACCAGAATATAACCCAATTGTATCAAATATGGAAGCTTTAAGGAAATCTCAAAAATCAAAATTATATGATTATAAAATATCAATGTTGTATGGAAGAATTCAATCTCTTCAAAAAGAATCTAATAGAAGAGCAAAAAGTATTTATAAATATCCTAATAAAAATAATGATAAAAAAAATTCTCTTTTAAACACTGCTTATAATAATAATGATGATATTTATAAAAGTACACCTTTTCAAAAATATAAATTTGAAACAAAAAATAATATTGAAATTCAACCATTAAAATTATATAAGACTTTTTTTAATAAAAATAATAATTTTTATCAAAATAATAATAATAATAATAATAATTTATTGAGTTATAAATATACTTTTACATCTCCTAATTTATTAAATCCTTTAGATAGTATTGATAATTGGATAAATAGAGAAAAATTATATCAAAAAAATAGTTTTTATAATGAAAAAACTAATGAAATTAATAATTTAGTAAATAATACTAGAAATTCAAATGAAAATCAAAGATATTTTAAATTTCCAATATATAATTCTTATGATAATTTAAATTTTAATAATTATTCTGGAGATTATTTTAAAAAAGAATTGAATAGATTCTCCTCTTTATTAAGAAGTACAGACAACAATAGAAGAATTTTAAAAAAAATTTAATTGTATAAATCTTTTTTTTAAAAAACAAATTTTTTAAGCAAAATTTTTTAATTTAGACTAGATTTAATAATTATATAATTAATAATTAATATTAGATAAATTATTTTATTTAAATAATAATATTTATAGGATAATGTAAAAAAGAAAAAAATTAATCATAGAAAATTTTTCATAAAAAGAAAGTAAAAATAAAGATGAAAAAAAGAAATTATAAAATATTCTTCAATTAAGAATTCATTTACTTAAATTAAATTATATTTTTGTAGTAGAATAAAACAATTTCAAAAATCTCATTAAAAGATATAAAAAGATATTTTTTTTCATGTCAATATGAATTTAGAAAAGATGATTATTATAATATATTAAAAAAAAAGCAAATATTTTTCAATCTCATCATTTATTCATATATTTTTTTTAATTAAATTGTTATTTTTTGTAAGTTGTTTTAGCATAAATTTTAAGAATCAGGTAAAATAAAAAAAAATAAATTAATTTAATTTAAAAAAATATAATTAATAAATAAAAAAAATTTAAAATTCAAAAATGTTTAATCAATTATACAAATTATATTATTCATAAATTGATAATTTATTATAAAGTTTATAATTTTATATTCATGAGTTTAAAATTTTATTATATGATATAATCATTATTCAATTATTTTTTAAATAATTATCAATGATATTTATTTATAATTTTTTTATATTTTATCTAATTCATTTTCAAAAAAATACCTAAAATTGATAAATAAGTGAATTTTTAATTTTAAATTAAATATGGACAAAATGTCTAATTTAGTATCTCCATCATATATAGCATCAACATTTAAAAATATTTCAATAAACTCAGATTTAACATTAGATAAAATCAAAGAATTACAATTAATTCTAGATGGAGCATCAAAATCAATAATAATACCAGTTTTGAAAATAGAAAAGAAATTAAAATATAAATTAGATTCCTATTGTCAAAATTATAAAGAAATAAAAGATAAAGTATCAAATGCTTTAAATGAAATAAATCTAAATGAAAATGATAAAACTGATACAATGAATATTACTGATTTACAATTAAATCATAGAAATGCTGAACAACATGAAGAGTTAATTAATTTATATAATGAAATATCAAATAAAATTGAATTATATACTCAATTATTCAAATCTGAACATTATAATAAATTAATAAAAGAATTTGATTCTTTAATTAATGATGATGAAATATTTGAAAAAAATGAAATGAAAGAAATTGAGTTAATAGAAAATGAAAATTTAAAAATGAAAAAGAAAAAAAATCCAAAGAGAAATAATAATAATTCTAAAAATAAAAATAAAAAAAGATTAATATTATCAAAAGATAAAAAAATAACTTCAAATAATAAAAAGAAAAAAGTAGATAAAGATTTATTAGAAATTTTACAAGAACAATTTCCAACATCAAATTATGTTCAAAAGATATCAAAAACTTTTTTAAGAAGACGTTTACATAAAAAAATAATTTATAAACATGAATTTAAATATAATGAAAATAGTTATGAAGATGAAAGAATTAGAAGTTCAGGTGAAAGTACAGTTTATAAATATTGTAAATTGATTTTTAAATTTATAAATGATGATTTTTCAAAAAGTGAAAATTTAGAAAAATATATGATTAATTATTTAAAACAAGCTTTTATTAAAAATGATAATGAAAATAATAATTTAATTATTGGTGGAAAATTAAATATTAATTTAAGTAATTTTCTTGAAGAAGTATTTAAAAATAATAATTTAAGAAATGATTATAATATTGAAAAAGTTGAAATTGATTTTTTTGAATTTTATGAAGAATTAATATCTGAATTTAATCCTAAAGAAAGTAATGTTAAAATTATAAATTGTGATGATAAAATGTTAAAAAATTTATTTGATGATTGGAATATGTTACAAAAAGTTAGAATATTTGTTGAAAAGTGTAAGAAAGAAGGAATAAAATAAATTTATTATTTTTATTTAATTTTTTGATTATTTTAATTAATAAATAATTATTTTTTATTATTAATTATTTTAGAAAAAAATTAAACAATAAAAAATTAACAAAAATGATTTTTTTTAAAATAATAATTAAAGATTTTTCTATTTTTCTATATTATTATCATTCCAATTTTTTAATATTTAATTTATAAAAACTTTTTAAAAAAAATAAAAAAAGATTATGAATGAAGATTTCAATACTTTTTCACAAAATCTAAATAAAACAATAGGAAATAAAATAGAAACATTCTCAGAACACTATGAAACAGAAAAAGAATTTTTTCAAAACATAAATTATATAATGGAAGAAGACTTTCAATCAGAATCAATTGAATTAATTTTAGAAATGGAAAAATCAATTCAAATTGATATTGATTTTAGTACAAAAGATTCTTCTGATAATGAAACTGTTTCTGAAGTAATACAAATTTTAAATGAACCAATTAAAAAAAAATTATTTTGTAAAAGATGTCAAAAAAATTATTGTACTTGTATTAAGAAACCTAAACCATTAGTTAATTATGGTAAAAATGTATTTAAAGGATGTAAAAAATCTGTTTATATTGCTAGAAGAGTTCCAGTAAAGACAAATTTATAATTTATTTTTTTGTTTGTCTTATTTTATATATCGTTTTTTTATAGGTTTTTTTATTCAATTATTTGATGAAATGTTTATTTTTAAATAAGTATATATTTGATTATTTTTCTATTTTTATTTTATTAATCTTTTAATAATATAATTTATTATTGGATATGAAATTATTTATATGGTTTTTTTTTAAAATTGTTATTTTTTAGTTTTATGTATTATGATAAAATTTATATATATAATTTATTTTTTTAATATAATTTTTTAAATATTTATAGATATTTATTTATTTTCAATAAATTATTTCATTTTATTACTATTGTTTTGAACATTTTCTTATTTATAAATTAAAAACTTTTCAAATATTAATTTCATAATTTAATATCTTTCAATTATATTTTATTTATGATTTTATATAAAAATTAAAGAATATTTTAATTTCAATATTAAATTATTATACATATGAAAACCTTAGAAATAAAAATATCAAATTTATTATTATCATTTATAAATATTTCAAAAACTTTTTTATTTATATATTCATTTTAATTTATAAAAAAATATTAATTTGTGCACTTCAACATTATTAATAATTTATTCATATCTTTATTAATTTTCTCAATCTTATCAATAATTCTAATTTTAATAATTATAAAATAAATAATTTCTAAAATAATATTCCCTAATAAAAAAGCTAATAATATATAAAAATGGGAATTTGTTTTATTATCTAAATATAGAAAATAATGTTCACCTAAATAAATTTTCAAAGGACGATATAATTCAAGTGATTTAATAGTAACAGAATAAAGTTCAGAAGGATTATAATGAGGAATATAATCATCATTATTATAATTTATTAATAATAATTTCATCATAGAATAAGTTAAATCTTTTAATAATAAATCTTCATCTTCATATTGTAAAGAAGGAATAGTTTTACAATATTCTATTAAAATCTTTTCATAATCAACTTCAGTATGTTCTTTAAAAATAATAGAAAATCTTTCATCATTAAGTTGTGAAAATAAAGTTGAACAATTTAAAGTAATTAAATTTTTTGTATAACCAATTTCTTTTTGTAATTCTTTTAAACTTTTTTCTTTTTGTATTATATCTTGATTTATATTTAATAAATCTACATATGCATTTTTATTTTCATTTGATGATTTATTTTTATATATTGCGTTTAATGTTTTATAAAGTGCATTTTCTGGAATTTTTACAAATTGATATAATTGAACTATTCCTAATTGTAAGAAATATTGTAAACAATTATATGAACTTATTTCAATTATTTTACAAATATAATTTAATGAATTAAAACTTTTATTTGATATTATAAAAAAGATTACACTATATATTATATATATTATTACTAAGTTTAATAATATGAAAATAAATGGATTTATTATAAAGGATAAATCATATATTTTATTTTTAATATTTTGAATTTCAAAATTACCTTCAATACTATTTATATTATTATTATTTACTTCTTTTTCTTTTTTATTTTGAAGCTTTATATTTTCATTTAATTTTTTTAATAATTCTATTGGATTTTGTCTATATAATCTAAACAATACTTTTATTATTTGTAATTTTTTATTAAATATTTCTATATTTGTATCATTTTTTAATAAAATCTCTACAGATTGTAATTTTTCATTAATAATTATTTTAAAATCTTTAAAAAAATAAAAACAAATTCCCATAACTAAAATATTAGAAGTGATTAATGCAATTATAAAAACAATTAAAGTATTTTTATTTTTTATTATTTGATTATTAGCTTTTTCTTCAATAATTTCTTGCATATCATAAAAATGATTTGAATAATCTAAATAAGAAGTCATTATTTCATAAACATAAATTTGAGTATTTCCTAATTCTGTTAAATTATTAATATTAACTAATTTAATAGGTTGAAAATTATCATTAACTATTACAGGATAAATTTCTGCAGTTTGAAAATCATCTGAATTAGTAGTTACAATTAATTTATTAATAAAACTTCCCATTAAATAATCAAAACTTTGTTCTGTTTCAATAATATATCTTAAAATATGATTTTCAAAAGATAAATGAATTTCATCTTTTTTTGAAGATAAATATTGTTTAATATCATCATCTTTTGATTTCTCTACTTCTTTTTTTAAATTTTTAAATGTTTCACTTAAATAAGAAACTTTTAATTCATGTTCATATTGATTAAATGTATATATTTCAGGAAATCCAATATCATTTAAATAAATTTTCATTTCATGAATGCATTTTTCTCCATCATTTTTAACATAACATAATAATGAATAATATCCAAACATAGTATTTAAAATTAAAGTATTGAAAGAATAAACTGCTTTATAAAAAGATATTTTATGTAATAATAAATTATTCAAATTATTTTCATAAATTAAAGCAAAAATTGCCACTAAAATAACTAAAAAATTAAAAATAAGAATAATCATTATATTTTTATTTTGATTTTTTTTTGAACCAACTTTTCTTTTATTTGTTAAATTATTTAAAATTAAAATATCTAATCCTCCTGAAACAGAAGAAATTGAATTTGATTCAAATGCATTTATGACTGAAGTTAAGTCATTTTGATTAGAAATAAATAGTGGATTATTAGTATTTATTAAATCTTCTTTATTATCCCATCTTCCTATTGATATTTGTTTTAATGAATATCTATCTTTTATTTGTTTTAAACTATAAAATCTATATTCTTTTTGGAATGCAAAATCATTATCAATTAATGAATATATATTTATTAATTGAAAGTTAATATCACTTAAATTTGAAATTTCTACATTTTTAATATCTTGAATTAATGAAGATAATGAATTTAATTCTTCTTTTCCACACATATTAATTAGTTTATCTAATAAACTTTTTAAATATTTTAAATAAGTAGTTAAATGGAAAAAATAATTTTCATGAATATGAACAAAAGAATTTAAATTAATATAACAACTAAAATTTTCTAACATATCAATTAATTTTTGATTAATATAAATATATTTTTGTAAAGATTTACTAGTTAAAATGATTTTTTCTTTTTTTGTTGTAAGATCCATTTCTGTAATTAATAAATTTTCATTTCCTAATTGATAAATTCCATCTAAATAAGCTATATCTTTTTTTATAATAGGATAAATTTTATAAATATAAATAAATTGTTTTAAATTTTTATCATTATCCCATATAAAAAATTTATACATTTGTCCTCCAAAATTTTTTTCTTGTGTTTCAAAATCATAATATAATTGTTTTTTTGCTATGTTTACAAATTGATATGGAAACATTGAATCAATACTTTTACTCCAAAAAAAATTTAATTCATTTCCAATTTTTATTATTTCAGTTCCCATATTTTTTAAATGAATTCTAATTTTTAAATGTTGATCAATTTGAAATTGTTTATCTAACATTTCTTCATATATAGTAAATTCTTCATTCATTAACATTGTAGAAGAACCTTTTATTATTCCTATATTTAATAAACTTTCTAAAACAATTCTTAATATTATTCTTTGATATTCATCTTTATATGAAGATGTTGATAATATATCATAATTGAATTTTACTTTTTCTTTAAATTCACTTAATTGTTTTGCTAAATTAATGTAATTTTTGGTAATTAAAAAATTTCTTTTTTGAATGAATAATTGACATTCTTTTAAAAAATATTTTACTGATTCAAATATTTTATAAAAAGCATCATTATATATTAAAAAATTTACATTATTTTGATATGCATATTCTTGACATAATAATTCGTAAAAAAATTTCAAATCATAATATAAAACTAAATTTGATTTTCTTAATCTTAATAATATTTTTCTAGTTTCAAATAATAAATAAAAATTATTTTGCTGGTTTGTCATTAATTCTAAATAAATTTTACAAATTATATAATAAAATAAATTTATATCTTTATCTAAATAAATATTTTCACTATCTTCTTTAAATTTTTCTGAAATAAAATTTAAGAAATGATGTAATAAAATATTATTATCTTTTAAACTTTTTATTCCTGATTTTATATTTTTTTGAACATTTGTTTTTTGAATTAAAGGAAGATCTTCATCTGAAGCTTTAATTTTCATAGCAAAACAAATTTGATTTAATAAATGATTAAAATTAGGATATTGATAATATTCACATAATAATTCAAATTTTTCTTGGGTTAATAAATTATTTTCAGGAATAATTTCTGCTCTAATTACTTTTAATATTTTACAATGTCTTAAATAAAATGTTATGACAATTGAACATAAAATTGATATTCCAAGATATATATAATATAATTTATAATTCTTTGTTATTCTTGGAAATATGAAATTTAATATATATATAAAATTAAATAATATAAAAAACATTCCTTTAATACAATTAAGAAAATTAAAACAATCTAAATATGTAAATTTAAAAACTGAAATTATTGCAATTACAAATTCAAATATAATAAAAAAACATACTATTGTATCATATTCAACATTATGAATAAAGCAAATTGAAATTTTAATTATTAGTGTTAAATAATCAGCATATAACATAAATTTTCCATCATAAACATATTTATAATCTAAATCATATTTAATATTTAATCTAAATATTCCAAAATATTCAATATTTAAATAAATTGTTATTGTAAACATTATAATTGTAATAATGATGATAATAAAATTTTTAGAAAAAATTAAATAAGTTATTATTACATCATATAAATAAAGTGCAGTTGTTCTAAAAACTATATGATCATATAAATTAACAAAAAATATTTTAAAAAATGTTACTAGAGAATTATTTCTCTGAATTCCTTTATCCCTATTATTTTTATCAACAATTGAAAAAACAATAAAAAAAATAATATAAGTTATTACAAGTAATAACATAGGTATTAAAATATAAAGAGGATATAATTTATCTTCATTTTTTAATTTCCTAAATAATTTATATAAGTTCATTTTTTTAATACCAATAAGTGGTTTATGATTAATATTATCATTTAAATATGAATTTTTTATATTATTAAAATAATTTTTTAAAATAAAAGGTGCTTCCATAAAATCAATTAAAATAGGATACATTTCTATTATTATTAATATAATTAATATAAAAGTATTTGTTATACTATATTTCGCTAAATTTGAATAATAGAAAAATCTTGCTTCTTCCATTTTTTAATTTATATTTTATATGTGTTTTATTAAAACATTTATAAATTTGCTTATATTAAATGTATAATTATGTTTTCAAAAAAAATATATTTTATTGTATATTTTATTAATAAATAATTTAATAGTTAATATTCAAATATAATAAAAAAAGAAAAATAAAAAAAATCATAAAATAAAAAAAAATAAAAATGAAAAAAATTAAAGTATTTAATTAAAATAAAATATTAAAAAAATTAAAAAACTTAAAAAAAAAATAAAATATAATACCTTTAAAAAATAAAAAATCATATAAAACAAAAGAAAAAAAAAAATGTCAAGTACAATAAAAGATATTTTAAACAATGAAAAGAAATTAAATGAAGTAGCAAAAGTAGCATTTGACAGTGTAGACACAGATAAATCAGGACAAATTGACGAAAGTGAATTAGAAAAAGTAATGGCTCAAATATCAAATGATATGGGAGCAGAACCACCTTCAAAAGAAGATGTTAAAGAAGTACTTGAACATTTAGATACTGATCATTCTGGAAAAATTGATTTTGATGAATTTAAAGTTCTTATTAAAGATGTTCTTACTGCTATGATTGAAGATGATCATTAAGTTTTCATTGAAGGTCTTTTTAAATTTTTTTTACTTGGTTATTTTGTCTTTTTTTATTTGAGATTTAAAAAAAATTTATTTTTTATAATATTTTCTTATTTATTTTTTTGTTTTTGATTTTTTTTTTCGGTTTTTTTTTTTTGGTTTTTTTATTTTTTTTTGAGGTATTTTTTATTTTTTATAGTTTTTTCCTTTATTTGATTATTTAATTAAAATTTGCAAATGAAGTAATTATGAATTTATGTTTAAAATGGAAATTATATTTAATTTTTATAAATTATATTTATATTTTATTGTTGAAAAGTTTATAATATTAAACTTAATTTTTCCTTTTTAATAAATTAATTAAAATTATGTTTTATTCATAACTTATTTCATTTAAATCATAAAAGCAATAAAATATCAATTTGAATAAAAAAGATTAAATTTTTAAATAAATAAGTTCAAAAAAAAAATAAATTAATTATAGTATAATAAATATTATAATATCATAATATAGTATTTATATTAAACAATTATATATAATAATGGTGGATTCTTCCTTATTTAATCAAGAAAATTTTCTAAAATTAAAAATTAATTTAATTCTTGCTCAAAGTTATAATATACTTCAGAATCAATTAATATCTTTAAAAAAAGAAATTATAAAAATCAAACCTAATACAATAATTAAAAAAACAATTAATCAAAAGGAATTTGTTTCATATAAAAGAGGAAGAGCTAAAAAACAAAATTATAAGAATAAAATAATTCCAATTCATACAAAAATGAGTTTCGATAATATTTTAAGAAAAATAAAAGTAATGTATCATAATTTTATTATTAAATTTGTAAATGATTATATAAAATTTCTTTATGATGGATTTCAAAGATTTCGTTTAAGAAAAATTGCTGGAAAAATAACACAAAATGTAACAAAAAAGCATAATAAATTTCTTTCTAATATTTCTCTAAAAGAATTCTTATCAAATAAAATTAGTTCTAAATATAAACAAGATAAAGATAAAAATAAAAAAATTGTTGCAAAATTATATTACTTAAAAAGTCAAATTAAAGAATTATTTGATATGACTTATATTAATTTTTATAAAAATATTTTTCTTTGTAGTAATAGAATATATTTAGAAGAACATTTTGGATTAAATGAAAATACTTTAACTTTTAGAGATAATTTAGAAATTATGAAAGAAACAGAAAATGAAAGATATATAAAAGAAGTTGAAACAATTGCAAAAAAAAAATTTATAGAATTTATAAGTATTAATGACAATTTTAATAATGAAATTAATGATATTCATTGTACAATTTTTTCGAATGATGATTTTTTTAACATTAATTCAAAGAATAAGTTTTCTTTATTTGAGGTTAAAAAAAATAATAAATAAATTGGTTTATAAATAGATTATTTTATTTTTAGAAATGTGAATATAAGTATATATGATTATATAAGATTAAGATAAAAGGATAGAAATATTTAAAATATAAACTTTAAATTTTATATTCGAAAATCATTTATAATATTTTTTACAATATAAAAAAATATTTTATAAAAAAACTTATACAAAATTAAAATATAAAATCATCAAATTTCAAAATTGATTTTGTAAAATAGGTAAATAATTAAAAGTATCTCTTGGGGTTGAATTAGAAAGTAATTTTTCATTTCTTGAATATAATTTATTATTATTACTAGAATAATTACTATAATTACTTAAATTACTAATTATACTTAAAGCTTCACTATTTCTTTTATTTTTTTTAAATTTTAATTTATTAGACATTGAATTCATTATCATACAATAAGTCTTTTTTGTAACTGAATCATAATCTTTATATTCTTTGTAATAATTATTAATATTTATATCATTTTTTGGAGAAGTTGAATTATTTTTTTTATTTTGTTTTATTAAATAAAAATTTTTTTCTATATCATTTAATCTTGTTTTCATATTTTTATCTTTATTATTATGGTCTTTTAATTTTAAATGATTGATATTGTAATTAATATTACTTAATACCAAATTTGAATTATTTAAATTAAGAATATTATTTTTTTTTCTTTTAATTCCTATTATTTCTTTCATTGGAAAACCAGGAGAAAATTCTCTAAAAACTCCTTCATTTATAAATTGATTTTTTAAACTATGATTAGGTGATAAAACATTATTTTTTTTATTTCTCATTTGAAGAATATTAATATTATTACTATGGTTCATTTTATTTTTATGTTTTATAATATTATCAGTATTAAAAATACTATTTTCTTCATTTCTATTTTTTTCTTTATTAATTTCCTTTAATTCAATATTAGAATTTAACTTTAATTTTTTATATAAAATAATATCTTTATTATTCCTATTTACTATTTTTAAACTCCTAATTTTGTTTTTAACATTATTATTCTTATTAATAACCCTATTATTCAAAACATTTTTTTCAAAATCCAAATATTTAGCATTATATAATTCTTTTCCTTTTAAATAAAAAGAATCTTTTTTAATATCATGAATACAAATTCTATTTTCAGGAATAGGATTTAAAATTTTAATTATTAACTCTTTACAAATATTAGGAATAAAATTAGGAAAATATGGTTTACATTTTAAAATATTTTTAAATAATTCATCATTATTTTCACCATCAAAAGGTAAAAAACCACATATCATTGAATATAAAATAATACCACAACACCAAATATCATTTTTTATTCCATCATAACATTTTCTGGTTATTAATTCTGGAGAAGCATAAGATAGACTTCCACATTTAGTTAATAATAAA
>JAEEGK010013319.1_pt1 | contig 18543 bp, 12 predicted proteins | sample 8958771 | NCBI WGS metagenome assembly JAEEGK01 (sample SAMN16246547, study PRJNA631951) | gut metagenome | biome: gut microbiome; feature: rumen; material: SC-attached | host: Bos | place: Iran: Karaj | collected 2018-10
GAATGCAACCTGCAGCAGCCCTGATAGAGATTCTTAACGAAGACGGAACGATGGCCCGCATGCCTCAATTGCAAGAAGTGGCCAAGGAGCACGGACTGAGAATTATCTCTATCCGCGATCTGATAGCTTATCGGCTGAAACAGGAATCCCTGGTAGAAAAAGGTGTTGAGGCAGAACTTCCCACCGAATATGGACACTTCCATATCATTCCCTTCCGACAAAAGAGCAACGGATTAGAGCATGTTGTGCTATATAAGGGGACATGGACACCCGAAGAACCCATTCTGGTACGTATGCACAGCAGTTGTGTAACGGGCGACATCTTTGGCAGTTGTCGCTGCGACTGTGGTGAGCAGCTGCACCGTGCTATGCAAATGATAGAAAAAGAAGGCAAGGGAATGGTTGTTTACCTGAACCAGGAGGGGCGCGGAATTGGTCTGATGAATAAGATTGCTGCCTATAAGCTTCAGGAGCAAGGCGATGATACCGTAGATGCCAACATACATCTGGGTTTCCAACCAGACGAGCGTGAATATGGCGTTGGTGCACAGATTCTTCAGGAAATGGGTGTAAGCAAGATAAAACTCATTACCAACAATCCCGTAAAGCGTGTGGGGCTGGAAAGCTATGGCTTGGAGATTGTGGAAAACATTCCCATCATCATAGAACCCAACAAATATAATCGCCGCTACTTAGAAACCAAGAGAATTAGGATGGGACATAAACTGTAAAGCCCCCTCCCTGCTCCCCCTTGGGGGAGTGACTGCAATTAAGAAACAAAAAAATAACAATATAATGACAAACAATATGGAACAGAAAATTAACAACTCCTCCAAAGGGGGAGGTCGGGAGGGGGCCATCCTTTCCGACAGATTGAACCGATTGGCACCCAGTGCCACTCTGGCTATGAGCCAGCGCAGCAGCGAGCTGAAAGCTCAAGGCGTTGATGTTATTAACATGAGCGTGGGCGAACCCGACTTCAATACGCCCGACCATATTAAGGCTGCCGCCATTAAGGCTGTTGAAGACAACTGGAGTCGTTACTCTCCCGTTCCTGGTTATCCAGAACTGAAGAACGCCATTGTAGCTAAACTGAAGAATGAGAACGGTCTGGACTATGCTCCCAGTCAGATTCTCTGTAGCAATGGTGCCAAGCAGAGTGTCTGCAACACCATCATGGCATTGGTAAATGCCGGCGACGAGGTTATCATCCCTGCTCCCTACTGGGTAAGCTACCCTCAGATGGTATTGCTGGCAGAAGGTACACCTGTATTTGTAGAGGCAACTATCGAGCAGGATTTCAAGATTACCCCCGCTCAGTTGGAGGCTGCCATCACTCCTAAGACAAAGGCTCTTATCCTTTGCTCTCCCAGCAACCCCACAGGTTCTGTATATAGCAAGGCTGAGTTGGAAGCACTGAAGAACGTATTGCTGAAATATCCCAATGTGATTGTTGTGGCTGATGAGATCTATGAGCACATTAATTACGTAGGCGAGCATGCCAGCATGGCTCAGTTCCCCGACATCAAGGATCGTGTTGTTATCATTAATGGTGTCTCTAAGGCATATGCTATGACCGGATGGCGTATCGGTTTCATTGCTGCTCCCGACTGGATTGTTAAGGGCTGTAACAAATTGCAGGGCCAGTACACCAGCGGTCCCTGCTCTGTAAGCCAGAAAGCAGCAGAGGCAGCCTTTGCTGGCGACCAGCAGTGCGTAGAGGACATGCGTCAGGCTTTCGAGCGTCGCAAGAACCTGATTGTTAAGTTGGCAAAGGAGATTCCCGGCCTCGAGGTTAACGTTCCTCAGGGAGCCTTCTATCTGTTCCCCAAGTGCAGCAGCTTCTTCGGCAAGAAGGACGGTGACCGCGTCATCAACAACAGCACGGACCTGGCTATGTACCTGCTGGAGGTAGGCCATGTAGCCACCGTAGGCGGTGACGCCTTCGGCAGCCCCGAGTGCTTCCGCATGAGCTATGCCACCAGTGACGAGAACATCGTAGAGGCCATGAAGCGTATCAAGGAAACCCTTGCCCGCCTGAAGTAAATCCTATATACCTTATATATAATAAAGGGGAGCCAAACGCTCCTCTTTATTGTTTATTGGACTGTCACAGAAATATGCCGGTCCGGCATATCCTTTTGTTACAAACGGATTTACCATTTTACACCATTATCATTAATTATTCGAGGCAAAAATACATATTATTTTTCATATTATCAAAGAAATAATTATCAAAAGTATGATAATCATAAATATGATAATCAGGCAATACGGAGTGTGCACTTGCTAGCCCTCGAGGTTACACGTGCAGACTCCCGAGGCTGCAAACAAAGAGGCCGCAGGGAATCCTGCGGCCTCTTCTGACTTTTCATAACCTGACTTACCACTCATTATCCCATACACTATTAGTGGGCCAGGTCTGCTCCCTGGTCAACACCTCATCCTCATTCTCTACCGTAACGTCATCATACTGATTTAGACTCTCAGCCAGCATCTTTGTTGTGCGGAGTGCAACGGTGATTGTTCTGGGGCTTATATATTTCTTCATATTATGATTCCTCCTGTAATTTAAAATAACACTTTCTTGCCGTTCACAATGTTGATGCCCTTCTGCAACTTGCTGATGCGCTGACCAGCCATATTGTAGATGGCAGCATTGTTCCCGTTCTCGTTCCCGTTAACGTTAGTGATAGCGGTTTCACTCTCCTCGTCATCGAAACTGAAAAGAAATGCTTCCTTAACATTGCCACTGGAATTCTTCAGATAAGCCCTGCCCTCAGGAACATACTTGCCGCTACCGGAAGTACGATAGAAACCTATGCCATTACTCTTGTTGGCCAACACATAGATTTTCTCGCCAAAAGGTACAGAACCGTCAGAGCCCTGAAGGTCATTCTTGGCAGGCGCTGCGGCACCAGTAGTCGGCATGAAGTTATAGCAACGTGGTGTTAAAGACTTCAGGACAACAGGCTCGCCAGCCTTAATCTTGTTCTCTACAGGAACCAGTGTAACAAAACTACCGTTCTTCTCACCGGCAAATGCCTCTACATCATCAGGAATAGTCACATCAGACATTGTATTATACTGTGTAGAATAACCCGCTGCACCTATCTGGTTGACAAAACCGTGATCCACATTAAAGTTAGGATAATCATCTTTCTCCTCTCCACTCAGATTCTGACGGAATCCATATCCCAGCTTGGCGCAGAGTACGCCGGAGGCAACGTCATCATCAGCCACTTCGGTTGGACTTCCATTGCCAGTATTTTCGCCGTCGTTATCCGTGCCGCTTGAGGCAGTATAGTAACAATTCTTGAAGAAACACCCGCTATTTCTTCCGAAAGCTGCGGAAGTAGCATCGCCGTTCTTTACCGTACCTGTATTATAGCAGTTCCTGACAGAAGACCATCCTCCGCCAAGCCAGCCTGAGAGCGCACCGGATTCTCTTGTTCCAGTAATATTTCCACTATTATAACAGTTTGTTAAGATAATGGATGCCTCACCTAACATATTCACACCGATAATACCGCCGGCATTTGCACCTGCTGCAGTAATGGCGGCCTCATTGCCGCAATACCAGATATCAGTCTTACGGGCATTACTACTACCACCATTTGTACCACCGACAATACCGCCTACATAGTCGTTACCGCTAACAAAACCCGTAACAACAACCTTCTCAATTTTTACTCCGTCAGTAACCACACCGAATAGACCCTGGTAATTCAGAGAGGGATTATTCAATGCCAGTTCAACAGTATGACCCTGTCCGTCAAAGTGACCAGTATAGGGATTCGTTGTAGAACCTATGGGCGTATACTCAACTTTCCCTTGAGCACAATCAGCAGTAAGTTTGCCATTTATAGTATTATTACCAGCATTAACCATAGCGCTGAACCACTTAAGGTCAAGCATTGTCCCTAACTCATAGAATCCGCCTATTAGACTCTTATAGTTAACATCCAAGGCATGACATTCAGAGCAGAAGCCATTAACAAATGAATGAACAGACTTACCTGCAGCATTGCTATATGATGTTGTACCCTTAGAAGTCACACCGTCGCATTCATATTCTTCATTTGCATATACTAAGCCATGACTTGTAAAAACACCAGGATAAGGATGAGCATCACCAGGAAGTGTCTGCCGCCAATCTTCTCCCGCATCTTCACTTCCGTTAAGGGTATAAGCAAAGAGGCCAGAAGTAACATTTGCACTGGCATAGCCATTAGTTTTTCCCGTTACAGAGGTTCCCCAGTCCAATGTCGTATAGCAATTTTCGTAAGTGGAGCCTGTTCCATCCCACCGCAAGAAACTGTTATTATTATTCGCATTTGCAATTTCGCCAATATTCCATGTATTACTGATTGTGGCATTTTTACCAGTCCATCCGCTTATAGGTGCGCTCTCACTTCCAGTGGAAGATATAGTACCTGAGTTAAAGCAATTACGGATGATGACATAGACACCGTTGCCATAGTTACATCCGAGAATGCCGGCACAGTTATTTCCAGTACCCGTAACATTTGCTTCATTACCACAATTAATAATGGTAAGAGGTTCGCCAAAGTCTGTGTAGTTGACCGCGCTGATAATACCGGCTACACGACCAGTACCATTAAACTCGCATGTACTGTCAATCAGAAGATTTTTAACCGTACAACCGCCACCCGCAACTGTGATAAAAGCACAGTTTTCGGATGTCATATTAAGATTACTTATCTTATGCCCTTGACCGTCAAATGTACCATGATAACGTTTATATTTATCATCAGCACCAATGCCAGGGAACACTTTTCCTGACATATCAATATCAGCAGTCAGACGAGCCCAACGTCCGGCATAGTTGTCCGATTCAGTGGCAGCGTTTACTCTATTTGCAAATGCAATCAACTCGTCTGCCGTACCAATATCCGTCCAGTCCGGAGTCACTGTAATAGTGTTAGCAGTAAGATTTACACTTACCACATATATACCAGGATTAACAACCTTCCATTTAAAGTCATAGCCCTTGTCTTGGGAATCATAATCACCACCAGAAGTCATTTCCTGTGGGTTGCCGGTGGCATCAATCTCAAGGTCTGCAGTCTCTGGGTGATAACCATCCCATGTATTCTTACCCTTACAAATCTTGAAAAGTCCTTTCTTAAGGAATCCTGTCCAGGAATAAACTCCATTGGATTCAGTAAGATTGTAATTACTACGTCCATCTCCTTCTATCCAATCAGCAGGCGTAGCATCACCAACCAAATACAAATCATCACCCCAGCATGCTATAGACGCTACGATAAAAAGAAAAGTGAATAATAGTTTTTTCATCTCAAATAAAAATAATAATAGTTTTAGTTAGTTTTTTTTAGTTATATTAATTGGAATAATTACCCTGTAGCACTTACGCGCGTACATATTTTTATATACAAGGAGCTTATTAAACCGCGCCAAATTTATGCAGAATTCCACATTATATCACCGCTCCCATGTTAAACTTTGTTAACATTGTCTTAATTGTATTCTTTTTTACATTATAATGGCATAAAATAACAACAGGGAGAACTTTATTTCGTGGTAAAATGTGCCTTCAACATATGTATATTACATATTATCCCATAAGATAGGCCTTACTAATAATTAGCTTTAAAGTTCCGATATATTGACAGTTTCTTAGAAGTAGGTTAATTAGAAATTGCGAGAATAGCAAAAACGAAAGATATCCGTGAAAATTCCTTTCAGGAAATCCTTAGATAAAAAATTATTGAATATTTGTACGTATATTAGAAGATTTTTGTATATTTGCAGCAGTAAAGAAATAAGAACTCAGACTATGAAATATTCTTTTATGCTATTACCGATGCTGCTGCTGGCTACGACACTGCATGCCGAGAACTGGATGAAACGCCTTCCGGACGATGTTTACGTAGCCAACCTGTCCATACCCGGCAGCCACGATACGGGTACCGGCAATGGTTTCCCCGGCATAACCACATCCATCTACGGACCTTTTGGTGATTCCTATGCCAGGGCTCAGGATAAGAGTTTTCAGGAGCAGTGGGATATGGGAGTCCGCGCCTTTGACATGCGTCCGGCCGTAAAGGGAGATTACCTGAACGACAATCATGGTATTATGCCTACAAAGTTGCGCTTTGATGATGCGATGTACTTTCTGAGAGACAAACTGATAGAGAACCCGTCAGAGTTTGCCATCATACACGTACTGCACGCATCGGCCGGTGATGACAACGCCAGTAACTACGGCCAGATGCTGCTGGAGCTGTTAGGGCGTGATGACCTGAAAGACTTCCTCATAGACTTTAAGCCTACACTGACCGTGCGCGAGATGCGCGGCAAGATTCTGCTCATCAGCCGCGATGCGTATGCTGATAAGCCTGTAGGCGGATTCTTCCGCGACTGGACGGGTCAGCTGGACTGGAACGCCCAACGGAACGGCAAGATTGAAGGAGCCAGCGGAGCTACGGCATCACTGTATATGCAGGACTTTGCCGAAACATTCAGGGAAGGTGACCTGGACCGGAAAGTAGCCGCCGTACGCCAGTTACTGGACTTCAGCACAAAGCATAAGACCAATACGGCATCAGATATCGTATGGGTGTATAACTTTGCCTCGGCCTATTCCAAAACCAGCAGGCTATACATCCCGTTTATCATAGACCAGGAAATCTCCACAAGTGACGGATACAGGGACAATGCCGCCCATACCAACGCCGCCATTATTGACTACCTGAACGACCCGTCCAATACAGCCGGACCTACAGGCATTATACTGGCGGACTATGTGGGGGTGAACTCGTCCAACGGCTACAATACACGCGGGCAGGAACTGATAGACGTCATCATAGCCAATAACTTCCGCTATCTGAAGGATATGTATCAGGTTGGGGAGAGTGATGCCACCTACCGCAAACCGTTGGATATGAGCGCCCGAATAGTGAACCCGTGCTTCAACAGCAACTTGCGCCAGGGCTGGGAAGGCGATGCGTTCGGGGCAGTGAACCCTAAGGAGAATGCCGAACACTTCAACTGCAACTACAACACATACCAGACGATAACAGACTTGCCCAACGGAGTCTATGCCATCGGATGCAAGGCGTTCTACCGTGCCGGTCTGGCCCAGGAAGCAAACGACCACTTCCGCGCAAGGGACAGAGAATTACGCAATGCCTGCCTCTACACAACAACCGGGTCCCAGACACTGACATTCCCCATATTATCACCTTTCTCCAAGAACGTCACCAAAGCAAGAGGTGTAGGCCAGGAGATTCCGGTAAAGCAGGGATCGGTCAACTACTTTATCCCGGACGATATGATTGCGGCCGAATATTACATGCATACACTGGATGCCTACAGTAACGTCATCTTTGCCGGTGTGAATAATCACAAGCTCACATTCGGTGTCAGAAAAGACAAGATGGCGGGAATGGACTGGTGCGTATTTGATGATTTCACGCTAACTTACTACGGCGACCAGCCGGCCGCATACAGGCAATGGCTGACAGAAATAAAGAAGAAGAAAATCAGCTTCGTTGCCGTTACGGTCAGTGACAGCTACCTGAGTAACTACAATAGCGCCTTTAACGCCACAGCCACCAACAGGGACGAAGCCATTGCAGCCATGCGTGGCATTGATGCCGCCTGGCAGGAGATTGCCCTTAATGCGGAGCTCTGGGCCGAATACAAACAGGTGGCAGCAGAAGCTGTAGCCATGATGAATAGCGACCAGTGCAGCGAAAACTCCAAACTCTACCTGCGAAGCTACTATCAGAACGTATATGTCAGAAACCTGGAGAACACCATACTGACAAACGATGAACTGCCCGCTGCCATAGCCGAACTGCGCGAATACATGGAAGCGGCCACCACCGGCAACTGGACGGGAATCTCTGAGGTATCAGGGTGGCAGGATAACACAACCGGAACCGCCGGAATTGTAACCATAGACGGCAAGAGCGTCAGCACAATGCGGCAACCCGGCCTGTACATCATCCGCACTCGTGACGGAAAAGTAAGGAAGGTACTTAGGTGATCCCCCCCAGAGGGGTGGTACTTTAATTACTCAAAGTAGAGGGTAAGGACAATCATCTTGGAGTGACCGCCGTCAATGCTCTGGGTAAACTTGTGCAAAGTGGTGTCTATCAGGTCCGAACGGTCCTTCTGGATAATGTCCAGCAGGCCGAAGCAGAACTTCAGCTCTGGATTCAGCTTGAAGTAAGGCAGATAGAAGTCACAACCCAGTCCCACCTCAATGTAACAGTCAAAGGGTTTCACACGGAGTGCGCCGTGCTTACGCGCCGTAAGGTCAACGGTAGGATTCAGACCGGCAATCAGGTAAGGACGGAAATTGTTATAACGCGGAGCCGCGAACTTCACATTCAGGGGAAGGGACAAATAACAGCTCTTGATATTCTGCGTAGTATCACGGCAGCTCACCTGCTCATGGAATACCAGATGCTTCTGCCCGAAGTGGATGGTAGGAGCGAAACGCAGCGCGAAGTGTTTGTTCAGACGCAACTCACCCAGCACACCTACCGTAAAGCCCGGGTTATAGTTGTCAACGTCAACATACCACTGCTCACCCTCAGGAGTAATATAACCATTGTTCTGCACCTCCATGTCCTGCAGGTGCATGCCTAACAGGAAACCATAGTGCAGCTTACGCTGATCCAGATAGGGACGGTTCATCACCCTGCGCTGCTGGGCTACCGCCCCACCAGCGCAAATAAACGCCAATATGGCAAAAACAATTATTCTAATACGTATTATCATCATAGAAATAACGGAAAAGGATGGCTATTTATTGCATAAATCACTATTTTTGATGATAAAGTGAAAAAAAGAATGCCAATATGGTGCGGGAATCACCAAAAATAATTACCTTTGCCGGGTAATTAGTTTACGGTTTACGGTTTACAGTTTACGGTTGGACTAAGAATGAGAATTAACGTTTAACAATTATAAAATTTATAAGATTATGGCTTACGTAATTGGTGATGACTGTGTTGCTTGCGGCACATGTATCGATGAATGTCCCGTAGGAGCTATCTCTGAGGGCGACAAGTATTCAATTGACCCCGAGCAGTGCACAGAGTGTGGTACTTGTGCTGATGCTTGCCCCAGCGGTGCAATTTCATTGTAAATAAGACCAACCCCTTACCCCTCCCTTTCCGGGAGGGGATTTTTTTTTGCCCGAAAAAAAGCCTCACCCCAACTCTCAACTAAAAAAAGGAGCGCCTCCGAATCCGGAAGCGCTCCTTTTCTATATTATCCTCACCCCTCCTTTGGAGGGGAAGGGGGAGGCTGTTTATCTCAGTACCTTCTTGCCGTTAATGATATTAACACCCTTCTGGGCCTTGTTCAACTGCTGGCCGGAGAGGTTGAAAATAGTCTGGGAAGTCCGGGCAGGAGTCTGAATCACATCATTTATACCGTCAGGATCAGCATTGCTGCCGTAGTACCACAGACGCCAGTTGTCCATAACAATCCAGTCACCGTTAGGTCTGGTCTCATCCGCAATCTTGACAACACCCAGGCTCAGGTGGCCGGGATCATCCTCGGGGATGATGAAGTTCAACTCGTTCTTGTACAGTCCGTACTGGAAGTACTCATTGGCGGCCTGTTCACAGGCAGACATGGGCTGACCACTATAGGTGCCGGGCATACTCATACCACCATAGGTGTAACCGATGCCGGGAACCTTATTAGCCTCGATATGGATAGGCATCAGAGGAAGCGTCTCGCAGGCAGTAGGATCATTCTCATATGAATCAGAACCGGCAAAGATGAATGAGCGCTGTGAGATAGGCTCGTGGTTCAGCACCTTCTCAACGTGTGCCTTCTCGATACCGTCACGATAGTAACCCTGTACTGTCAGCTTGTAAGTACCTGCGGGCAGAGCCAGCTCAGCTTCATCAGGCCACAAATCCTGAACATTGTTGAACTCAACTGAGTTATAGGACTCCAATACAAAGTTCTGGTGATTATCGCCACGTCCCCATACGTTACCGTTGCGGAACATCCAGGCATCAATGCTGAGACGCTGGTCATAACCGGGATTCTCAATCAGGAAGGTGAGGTCAGCGGGGTTGTCCGGGGTAGCCTGAGAAACAAAGCTCAGCATCTCCTCACGAGTGATGAACATCCACTGGTTGGTCTCCAGCTGGGGAGAGTGCATGTCTGTATCCACAATATAGTATGAGGGAGCGTACAGGTTGTCACCGCTGCGCAGACCGAGCAGCTTCTTGCCGCCGGGCTGGAAGATAGTGCCATTGTAGCAGGTAGTGTCAGTCTCGGCAAAGGTAGTACCGTACTGGGCAATGTTGAATACATTGGGCTTACCCTCTACAGGGATAATCTCCCACTTGTTGTCGCCCACACCTACATCCACAAAGCCGTTCCATCCCAGGAAGTCATTAGAACCGTATGAGCCGTTAGGACGGTAAGTCTCAATGTAGAAGGCACCTTCGATGGGCTCCTCGTCCACAAGTTCGCCTTCCTCATAGATACCCTGCATAGCCTGAACCAGCATCATCGGGTTGGATGCGTACTCCAGAACAGAATGGGCACCCCAGCTTTCGCCGCCGCCCAGGAAGAGCTTGGCACCTACATTATATATATAATAGCGGGGGAGTTCAGGATCATCCAGAGCAGTCATACCTATATTATCATACTCCGTTACCTGGGGAACCGTACCTGTATACTTCTCAGTATGACGCTCCAGGGCAACAGCCTTACGGCCATTACGCAGCCCCGTGATATAGGGATCCAGCTGGTTGGCTGTAGCACAGGTATCCAGGGCGGCCACAGCGTCTGTCATGGCAGTACCCCAGTAACCGTTATCCGGCAGCTTGGCACAGATGTCATAGGTATCCTTCAGTGTCTTAACCTTAGCACTGTAGGCAAAGATGGCATTGGCCTGGGGGCGTACAGAATCACGGGCAAAGCTCCTCAGCTCGGCAGCGTCGTTCTTGTTCTCATTGTAGAACTGCTGAGCCTTGGCAATGATAGCGTCAACGTCCTTGTGCATTCTGTTGGTCAGCAGGGTATCCGTCTTGGCATAAGCCACGGCATCGTTGAACAGCTTGATACACTCATTGATGTCCACCTCGGTAACATTGATACCGCAGTCATAGAAGTAACCACCCCAGTTCTGCTGGATGTAAGTGGCGATAACATTCTTACCCACCTTCAGGTAACGGGCAGGAATGTGAACCTGTACAGGACTCTTACCATTAGTCCAACCCACATTCTTCTGCAGGCGCACACCGTTCACGTATGTCTCGTAAACGTCATCGTGGCAAACGTTCAACTCGTATGAAAGACGGTCATTGATCTTATCCAGTTCGAAGTTACGACGAATCCAGTAGTTAGAGCTCCCGTAGCAGGCACCAATACCGCTGGGCCAGATACTCTGTTGCTCTGCCATGTAGCCAGCACTTCCGGTAGGCATCATCTGGCTATCCCACATAGAGTCGTCGAATTCGGGCAATGTCCAAGCCAGTGTCTCATTCAGGCCCTCAATCACAGGCGCATCGGCAGCCTCGTAGCTGATCTCCTCATATTCATAGGCTTCCTTCTCCTCGTCAGTCTTAGCCTCGCGGTAGCCGCCTGTGCCGTCATTCAGCGTATCATCCCAAACCATCAGTTTGGAAACACGCTTGTGCATATCAAAATAGGTAAAGAACTGAGAACCGATCCACAGCTCATTGTTCTCCTCATCAACAACTGAGATATTGCTCAGCTTGATGGTAGAGTTCTCCTCACCGCCGCCGAAGTCGAAGACAAGCTTGAAGTTGTTGATATCCATCGGAGCCACAATCTCCTGCTCAAAGTCAAACGGTGTATCAGCATAAGCCTGGAAGAAGTCATCATAGGCGGTAGCCTCCTCCTCGTCATTATCATTATCACACATCTTCACGCGTACAGATGAGTAGTCACAGGTAGCCTCGAAGGTGAACTTAACCGTGTAAGCCTTACTCCCCTCCAGGGGAATAGGTGTCTTAAAGTGCAGCTGCTCCCTCCAGTCAGGGTCATCATCATTGGGATCACTGTGACCGGGCATGGTGAAGCTATATACATCACCCTCCTGAGCTGCGTAGAGTGCGGACCAAGGGTGTTTGGGGTTGTTACTGGGTGATGCGCCGTCATTGTTGTAACCGCCGGTATTGTTGAAGATCACCTTGCCTTCCCAGGGTTTAACATAACCCATGTCCAGACCGCCTTCCAACATAGTGTAGAGACCGCAGTCGGCAAAGGCACCGCCCCAGTTCTGGTGAACATGGCAGGCCAGCAGGTTCTCCTCGCCGTTGGTCAGGATCAGTTCCTTCTGCTCATCGGTAAGCTTGTAATACTCGTCATTGTTCCAGCCCTGCTTGTAACGGGGAGTCGCACTCAGGGTATCACCTGTCTGCTCATCCACCACATAGTCATAATGGTCAACCTCATATCCGGTCTTCTGCCAGATAAGCACACCGTTCAGGTAATACTCGCAGGGAGCATCGTCATGTCCGCAGGCCAGATACACATCACCGGCCAGCAGCTTATTAGTAGTAAAGGTACGGCGGATAAAGATATCCGCGATAATACTGTTCTTCGTCCACTGGAAGGACTTCATGCCGTTCCAAGTCTCATCACTGCTGAAGGGGGCTGTCTGGTCCTCCCACTTGAAGAAGCCGTCCTCAGTTGTCAGATAGTCATCAGGAACGGTGGTAGTCAGGTCATAACCCTTCTCGTACCACGCCTTGCCATTGGTATCCTTGATGGAATAGTCCTCCAGCAGCTCCATGTTGTAATTTCCGTTCTGGTCACCATACTCCCCGTATTCGTAACCGGAATTGATTACGAGCACCTTGGCCGTGTAAGGCACCTTGCTCCAACGGGCAGAAGGCAGAATGGGGATGTTGGCACCTACAACGGTAATACCGTCCTGTGCACTAACAGCAAGTGACATCAGCACCGCTGCCATCGAAAGTAGAATTTTCCGCATAATGTTGTTGTTAAAGTTAATATTTATATTCATTCGGTTATTCTGATAATTGTATATTCTGGCATACCAGCACACAAAAATATAAATTTTCAACCATTGCCAACCAGCCTGATACCATTTTTTTTACCATTTCACCCAAATCCTGATAAAATTGTACAAAACCAAATTTGTATCATGTAAAGATTAGCATATTCAATCCCACTGAATCGGGCAAAAATAAGCCAAATCCGGTATAATACCTATCTTTTGACAACAGGTATGCAAGAAATTGTCACTTCGGCAGCGTAACCTTAGCCATTACAGGGAAGTGCGCTGAGGGCAGACGGCGCTTGTAGGAACCATCCTGCTCCTGCGTATAATAGGCACTCTGCAGCTGGCCGTAAGCCCTCATCACCACAGACTTGGAGGCAAAGATAAAATCATAACGCTCGGAACCGTGATTTGCCTCCAGGTCAAAGTTATTCACCGTCCCGTATTCAGCACTCACCACCGGCGCCTTAAAACAGTCATTCAGTTTGGCAATCATACGGCTGTACGGTGTCTTTGTCTCATTCACACCCAGGTATCCCACCACAAAGCAGGGCAGATTCTCAGGATTTATCTCACCGAGCGCCGTCCGAACGCGTGATGCAGAATTCAGACTGACACTGGCATCGGCCGAGAAGCAGATGTTAAACACATAGAACGCCCTACCCTCCTTCTGCAAACGGGCCCATGAACACGTACTGCCCTCCGGCATATCACTGACCGTACCGCAGGAATCCAGCTGGAGCGCCTTGCTGTAAAGGATATCACCTGCCGCAGCATAGGACGAAAGCCGTCTGCCAAGCTGGGACATCTGACTGTCCGTATAGGACTGCAAGCCCATCACATCCGGCTGCTCAAAGTTCAGCAGATCACTCAGATACGGCAGACGCGTACTCCATTTATCCTTCCCGTCACCTAACTGCGCCTCCTCATCAGGAGTTGTGACGTACAGACTGCCGATATACAGATTCTGGGCCATTAACACGGAACACCAGCCCAATAATATATATAAGGTAAGGAATAATCTTTTCATTTCACAACACACTTTTTACCGTTAATAATGTAAATGCCACGATTCAGTCTTAAATTTACCCTACGACCGGCAAGGTCGTAAGTTCCCTCCCATTTGGGGGAGGGTTGTGAAGAGGGGCCGGATATTCCGTCCGGGCTGTCATTGGAGTACAGATCATCATACTTCCATACCTGCTGATGCGTGTACATAGGCACAGGCCACGCATCCGCACCGGACTCATCCTCCCATCCCGGCAGCGTCTGATACCAGTTGATATCCGTCTGGTCCCCGTTCAGCAGATAGCAAATCTCACCGCTGGCCAGCTGCGCGGCACTCACCGCCGTAGCACCCGTAGCAGAGGAAGCCTCCGTTTCGGATCCGAAAGCAGTCAGTTTCTGACCGTCCAGATAATACAGATCAGACGGCGCAAAGGTCATCGCCTTCACCTGCCTGCCCACAATCTGCCCGGAATAAGCCTGATTACCGCTGACCGCACCCGCATTCACGCAATGCGTCAGACGGAGGGCCGCATAGTTCACATAACCTAATATACCGCCCGTATTCGTCTGGCTCCCCTTGGTAGTAATCTTTCCGCAGTTCAGCACATGATTGATGCGGTTCGCGCTCTGGTCGGCATAGCCTGCGATACCCCCCACCGTATTGGTGCCCGCATCCGTCAGCGTTCCGGCATACGAACACCTGCTGACCCTAGACGAAGCACCCAGCGTACCCGCAATTCCGCCAATATGCTTGGTATCGGCGTTAGCCACAGAAGTTGTGATATTCAGGGTGGAGTGCACATCCTGAATGGTAGTGTTAGAGGCATATCCCACGGTACCATGCTCACCGCTGCCCTCGGCAACCGTAACAGAGCCGCTGATGCTGAAGTCCCGTATGGTAGCCCCAGAGGTATTGCCGAACAGACCGGAATAACCCTTGCCCGTCTTCACCTGAATATTGCGGATAGCATATCCCTGACCGTCAAACGTACCCGTATAGGGGGCATTGACTGAACCTATGGGACTCCAGCTGGACAGGCCCTGCATATCTATGTCATTCAGCAGTACCGCCCTGGCAGCCGTATTCTGCGTATAACCTGCCACACCGTTCACAATATAGGAGAAGGCCTGCAGCTCCTCAGGCGTTGACAGCTGATACACACCGTTCACCATAGGCGGCGGCGTGGTAGTAAGCTCTGCCATATCAGGCGTACGCAGGCTCAGCTTGGCAAACACCGGACTGTGGTCCGAGTAAGCCCTCAGCTTATAAGTCGCCGTACCCGTCTCGGCATAATAGCAGGGATTCAGCACCGCATAGTGATCCACATTGAAGGCCCTTGACACAAAGATGTGGTCAATGCGCCTGTGCTCACCGCTCACCTGGCTGTAGTTCCCGGCATTGAAGCCCGGGCAGGTACCGTTGGTAATGAACTTCTGCTTGGTGCGGCTGAAGCAGTCATACAGGAAGCCCGAGCTGCTGAACAGCCTGTACGCCTCCTCCGTCTGCACCGCATTATAGTCACCAGAGACAATGACAGGCAGATTCTTGTTGGCAATCTCATCAATCTTCTGCTTAATCAGGTAATAGGACTGCTGACGGTTGATCTCATCCAGATCCATATGGGTATTGAAGTGGTAGATGACTGTTCCCGAAGCCTTATGAAAGAACTTTCCCCACGAGCAGATACGGTAATACTGTGTACCGCCGCCCTCGTTCGGGAACCCCTTGGAGGGTTTGTAGGGTGTATCACTCAGCCAGAAGTCACCGTTGTCCAGCAGCACCATTGTCTCCTTACGGTAGAAGATGGCCGAGTACTCACCGCTGTTGGCACCGTCATTACGGCCCACGCCAATCGAGCCATAGCCCGTCAGCCCTTTCCGCAGGTCAGTCATCTGGGCAGGCAAAGCCTCCTGTACCCCCAGCAGGTCAGGCTGCTGAAAGTTCACAAGGTTCATAAAATACACCTTCCTGACATCCCAGCTGTTCCCGGCCGAAACGTCATTACTGTTCTTGTACCTGACATTGTAGGTACCCACATACAGTTCCTGACCGTATGCCGAACATACAGCCAAAAGCATAAACACAAAATGTAACAGTCTTGTTTTTCTCATCAAATATAGATTTAAGTTAACCCCCTCTCCTTGGAGAGGGTTGGGGTGAGGCTTTTCTCTCCTTTGGAGAGGGCCTGGGGTGAGGCTTTTTTAGAACTGCTCCAGGTACGCTATTCGGCTTTCTGTGCTCGGGTGCGTACTGAACAGGTTGCTGACCATCGAGGTAAAGCTGCTCTTAAAGACCGAAGGCCTGATGATAAAGAGCTGGGCAATATCCTCGCGGTCTGTACCGCCCAATCCCGGATCGCTGCTGATCTTACGCAGGGCAGAAGCCAATGCCAGGGGATTACCCGTCAGCTCGGCACCGCCCGCATCCGCCATATACTCACGCTTACGGCTGATGGCAAAACGGGTAAGCAGGGTAAACACATACCCTATGGCCGCCAGCACAAAAGCCACTAACATCACCACAATAACGGCCACACCGCCATTCTTTCCGTTGCTGTCCGAACGGCGTCTGCCGCCCCCGCCGTAGATAAACATATTCCAGATAATCCGCGTAGTCAGCGTCATAATGGTGCTCATAATACCCACAAAGATAATGCTCACCACCAGCAGACGCGTGTCACGGTTACGGATATGCGTCAGCTCATGCCCGATGACACCCGCCAGCTCCTCATCGTTCAGCCGGTTGCAGATACCCGTAGTCACCGTCACCGTATAACTGTCATCGTCAATTCCGCTGGCAAAGGCATTCAGCTGCGGGTCATCTATCACATTGATCTTAGGCATAGGCATGCCGCAGGACATCGTCAGATTCTCCACAATATTATATACGCGCGGATTCTCCCTGCGATCCAGCGGACGGGCACCGGTGGCACGCCTGATCATAGCCGTATTGGTAAAGTAGGCAATCACAAACCACAGTCCCACAATACCCACCACCCAGGGCAGGACGTGAATCATCTCATAATTCACATATTCCCAGTCCACCCTGCTGACCATTCCGTATTCAGCCTCGTAACCCGGGTCAGGCGTCCCCAGGTAATTCAGAATCACCAGGAACGCATATACCACCCCCAGCATAATGCAGGGGAAAAGCAGCAGCAACAACATACTTTTAAAGTTGTTGCTGGCCTGCTGTGTATGAATACCTACGTACTTCATTCTGTATGTTTAGAACTTAACCTCAGGTGCCTTCTGAACAGCGGCTCGCTCCTCCTGAGGAACCTCGAACATAGGCTCCTGACGGAAACCGAACATACCGGCAAACAATACGGCAGGGAAACTCTGAACAGCCGTGTTCAACTCCTTGGTAGCGCTGTTGAAGAAGCGGCGTACGGCAGCCAGCTTGTTCTCAATATCGGCCAGCTCGCTCTGCAACTGCATGAAGTTCTGGTTCGCCTTCAGGTCTGGATAAGCTTCCACCTGCACCTTCAGACCTGCCAGAGCAGAAGTGAGCTGCTGGTCAGCCTTGATCTTGTCGTCGATGCTTGTTGCGTTCACTCCAGCTGTACGTGCAGCGGTGATGTTCTCCAGAAGTTCCTTCTCGTGAGTGGCATAGCCCTTCACAGTAGCCACCAACTGAGGCACGAGGTCAAAACGCTGCTTCAGCTGAACGTCGATGTCTGCAAAAGCGTTCTCACGATTGTTGCGAAGTTTCACAAGGTTGTTGTACATGCCGATGATGGCAAGGATAATCACAACAACAACCGCAATGATAATGATAGTAACCATAGTAGTAATAGTTTTTTAAATGATTTATTGTTCCTTCTATTTATAAATGTGTTGCAAAGGTACGAATAAGTTTAGGTTTAGTGTTTAGAGTTAAGAGTTTTTTCGGAATTTGTTAAGAGTTTTTGTGATTTGTGGGACTTTTTTAGAAGAAAATAACGGTTAGTGAGAACGAATGTATTTCCCTTTGGCAAAAAAGTTGTACCTTTGCACCTCGAAATTCAAATAGTAAATTGTAAATTGTCAAATAGTCAATAAATCGATGACAGCAAAAGAAATACGTGAGTCTTTCAAGAAGTTTTTTGAAAGCAAGGAGCACTTAATTGTGCCATCGGCTCCGATGGTGGTGAAGGATGACCCGACGTTGATGTTCACCAATGCGGGCATGAATCAGTTTAAGGACATCATTCTGGGTAATGCCACTCCGAAGTGCAGAAGGCAGGCTGACTCGCAGAAGTGCCTGAGAGTGAGCGGTAAGCATAATGACCTGGAGGAGGTGGGACATGACACCTACCACCACACGATGTTTGAGATGTTGGGCAACTGGTCGTTTGGCGACTACTTCAAGAAGGAGGCCATCTCGTGGGCTTGGGAGTACATCGTAGATGTGCTGAAAATTGACCCGAAAGACCTCTATGCAACGGTGTTTGAGGGCAGTCCAGAGGAGGGCTTGTCTCGTGATGATGAGGCTGCCAGCATCTGGGAGCAGTTCTTGCCGAAAG
>JAEEGK010013320.1_pt1 | contig 18543 bp, 17 predicted proteins | sample 8958771 | NCBI WGS metagenome assembly JAEEGK01 (sample SAMN16246547, study PRJNA631951) | gut metagenome | biome: gut microbiome; feature: rumen; material: SC-attached | host: Bos | place: Iran: Karaj | collected 2018-10
ATGCGGGGATATTTCTGACCATTCATAGCGGCTCTTGGCATCAATAAAACTGCTTACCGTCACCGCTTCATCCTCTTTGCGCTTATGCTTGAGTACACTCGGCGTATCGGCTGTGATGTCGAAGCCCGGCACCACGATCCGTTTCTTGCTCGTGCGCCCTTTATTGTTCTTGCGCTTGATCTCCAGGAACGTGAGGTTGCTGTCCACATACTGCCGTACGCGTATCTTCTGCCGCACGAGTTGGCGGTCATGGTGACGCACATACATATCCAAACTCTCCGTATCGTAGTACATCGTGTCGTAAGTGGAAATCCGCTTTCCGTCTATCTCTTGCGCATAATAATCTGCTTGTGCCGCCTCTAAGATAGCAGGCAGAACCGTCATCGGCACCGCGTATTTGGTGTCGATACGGTTCATCAACTTCACACTCTCCATCTGGGCCAGACTAATCGGCTCAAATGTCTGTACTATGTGCGCTATATTTTGCATATATAAAATCTCGCTGCAAAATTACTGCTTTTCGCGCACATACGCGTTACCCATTTATAAGGAAATATTAACCAAAAGTAAGATTTTTATATAAAAACACTTGTGTATGTCTTTTTTTTATTGTAATTTTGTGCCCAAAATGAGCTTTTATGAATACGAAACAAAAATTTGAAGAGGCATACCATACACTCGAAAAGGAAGAAGTGGTGGTAATGCGTGATGTGCATGGTTTTCCTGTAAAACGTCAGGATATCATCTCGCCATACCTAATGATTTTTATATGTCATTCGGGATCGGCGCGTGCATTGTATGATATGCAGGAGATCTGCTTTCGAAAAAATGAAGTAGCAATAATTCTTCCTAACCATATTATCCATCCTATAGAGAGCAGTCCGGATTATACCATAACCGTTATTATGCACTCGTTGGCTTTTGAACAAGAAATGACCAACAGGAGGATGATGCATGACCGCAATAAATTTCATGACATGCCTTCTTGCCTGTTAACGGACGAAGAAATGGCGCAGTATATGAAAGCGGTAGATATGTTGGCACTTATTAGCGATACGCCTGTTTCCCGTTATCCGCATCGCCACGATATGCTTATGGCGCAGACTGATATTATGGTAGAAATGCTCGATGCTTGCAGGCATGAGATAGACGAAGAAGAAAGGGCTGTCAACCGTAATCGTTCTGTATTCAATACCTTCTGCGAGTTGTTGGCGATACACTATATGGAACAGCATGAGGTGGCTTTTTATGCGGAAAAAGCGCATCTTACGACGCGCCATTTCTCTGTGATTATCAAAGAGGTGGTGGGACTTTCTGCCAGCGATTATATCGAACAGTATCTGGCTACACAGGCGAAAAACCTGCTCCTTACCCGCCCGGATTTATCGGTGCAGCAAATCGGTTACTACCTCGGCTATGCCGATTCCCCTTCTTTCTGCCGTTTCTTCAAACGCCTCACCGGCAAAACGCCTGGCATGTATAATAAATGATCACGCCTACGATCGTTATCTGCGCAATCAATATAGCCGGAACGCCCCATGTGAATTTGCGATGCTGCGTTTTGTGATGCCAGGCTTTCATGCCCAATAACGCACCTATACTGCCTCCGAACGCGGCCCACCAGAGCAAGGTCGATTCCTCAATGCGCCATTTGGACCGCTTGGCTTTCCATTTGTCTATGCCATACACGAAGAAAGTCACGATATTGATGGCTGCCCAATAGATCAGAATAACATAAAGCCAGTTCATTCGGTTTCCGTCTCGTGCGTTAATGTTGCGAGGCCAATAAAATGCGCATCACATTGGAAGGTTGCCCGTCGGGGGTGAAGGCACCCATGTCGTAACTGCCCCATCCGAGCGGGATGTACTCTGCCGGACGCCATCCGCCATATACTTCGGGTTCCCAATAAAAGATGCCGGCACAGGAATCGATCGCCGTGATACGGTCGATGAAATCCGCCATCACGATCTCAGACTCGGAATCGTTGGCGAACATACCCACTTCGGCAATCATCACCGGGCAATGCCAATCGCGAATAAGACGCTTGATATTCTCTTCCGCGAGTTCATTCATCTCTTGCCAACTCTTACCGCCGTTCCATGCACTCATCATCGGGTAATGACTCAGACCGATCATATCCCACTTGCCGCCGTTTGCCTGCATCGACTCCCAGAACCAATCGCGGCGCTCATAGGCATTATCTACATGCACGATGACCGTGATATCGGGAAAAGCTTCTTTGGCCGCCTTGTAGCCCATCGCTGTAAAGCCGGCGTACTCTTTCCAATTGCCCGCTGCGCCTTTCACCTGCCCCATGGGCCACAGCATGCCGTTCGGTGTCTCGTTACCGATCTGTATCCATTCGGGTTTGACACCTTCCTCTTTGAGCGCATAGAGCACATCGAGCGTATGTTCGCGGACGGCTTCGAGCATCGTTTGGTAGTCATAGGACTGCCATGCGGCAGGGATGGTCTGATGACTCGGGTCGGCAAAGAAATCCGAGTAATGGATATCGATCATGATGCGTTGTCCGGCTTTAGCAGCACGCTTGGCGAGATAAAGCATATCTTCTTTGTTACTCCAACCCGTGCTATGGTTCACCCATACGCGCAGACGCACGGCGTTCATACCCATACCTCGCATCAACTCGATACAGTCTTCGTTTTGACCGAAAGACACGCCGTCATGCTCCATCTCGCTGAGCCAACTGATGTCTGCTCCTTTCGCCCATGAGCCCCGCGGACTATCGGTCTTGTGATAACAAGCGGTCAAAGTAATGACCGCCAGTGTAAGGATGATGAGTCTTTTCATTGCGGTATAGTTTTGCTATTAATACACCTGCGCTACGATCCAATTGACGAGTCGTTTGGGCAGCAGACGGTCCAGGAAGCATAAGACCTGATACTGGAATCCACCGATATACTGCGGTGCAGGACAACGACGGGTAGCAATATAATAAAGGTCCTTCGCCATCTTACGCGGACTCATACCACCCTGCTCGTCTTTCTCCATCGTAGCCACCGCTTGGCGGATATGACCGTACGCGTCCGAACCCTCTTCGGATTTCTTGCGTGCCGCCGTAAAGCCCGTGGACACATCGCCCGGCATCAGCACACTCACGTAGATACCGAACTCCCGCACTTCGTTCTGCAGCGCTAACGCTAAGGCGTTGATAGCGGCTTTCGAGGCGCTGTAGAAACTCTGATACGGGACGCTTAATATCGCCGCCACACTGCTGGTGAAGATGATCCGACCGGCCTTGCGTTCGCGCATATGCGGCAAGACCGCCTGCACACTATTCAGTGCACCGAAGAAATTAACCTCCATCTGCCGATGTGCATCTTCAGGTGTGGTGAACTCCACCGCACCGCTAATGCCGAAACCGGCATTGGAGATGAACACATCGATATGATCGGTTTGCTTGAGCACTTGCTGAACGGCTGCCTTGGTCTGCTCGGGGTCGGTGACATCGCACGAGACATGCGTCACCTTCTCGGTGGACTGACCGCTACGCGACCACTCAAACACCTTCCAGCCATGCTCGGCGAACAACTCCGCCGTCGCCTTGCCGATGCCCGACGAACCGCCGGTGATAACTACTGTACGATCCATTATTCGTCCACTTTGATGTCCTTGTTCACGTTCTTGCTTCCGAACAGGGCATAGAACAGGATATAAGCCACGCCAATCACCGGCACGATATAACTGAGCAGGCAGTTATGTGCAGCAACCGCACTCTGGATATACGGTACAATACCGCCGCCAACTACCATCATCATGAAGATACCCGACGCTTTGGCGGTATATTTGCCGAGACCTTCGGTAGCCATATTGAAGATACACCCCCACATCACGGAGGTACACAGACCGCAGAGGACAAGGAGCGTGGAGGCCATCGGCACTGCCATCACCTGTCCTTTGATGATCGTCTTCGCCATGATACTGTCGCCGATCAACATCGCAGCAACCATCAGGGCGATCGCGATCGATGCTACCACCGAAACCATCACCCGGCTGCTCACCTTACCGCCGATAGCCGAACCGACAAAACGGCCCACCAGCATCAGCACCCAATAACGACCGGCAATCAGACCGGCAGCCGCAAAACCGAGTTTGGGCGTGAGGTAACTGATGAGCGTAGCGGGGATACCTACCTCGACACCGACATAGAAGAAGATCGCGATCACACCCAGCGTCAGGTGACGGAAAGCCCAGGGACTACGCTCGTACGTCACTTGCCGTCCTGCTCCCGCCGGTTCGGCGATAGGCGTCACACGGATGATGAGATAGATGAGCGCGAATACGCACATCGCGATATAGAGCACGATATTGACATCGTCGATCTCCTTGCCGGCCAGACTCTCGCCGATGATAGCACCTACCAGCATCGGGGTCAACGCACCAGACAGCGAGTTGATCGTGCCGCCTACGAGGTTCAATTGGTTACCTCGGTTACCACCGCCACCCAACAGGTTGAGCATCGGGTTCACCACCGTGTTGAGCATACATACGCAGAATCCGCAAACGAGTGCACCGCCCAGATAAACGAAAAAACTGTCGAACACACCGCTCAGCCATTGGATACAGATACCCACGAAGCCCAAGAAGATAGCGGCTAACGCGGTTTTCTTGTAACCGTGTTTCGCCAAGATATTTCCTGCAGGGATACCCATGATGAGGTACGCCAGGAAGTTAAACAGGTTACCTAACATACCCATGCGCTCGGCTTGAGCAGGGTCATCGAACGATGCGCCCCAGATCTTACCTACCGGCGCTGCAAGGTTTGTTACAAAAGAGATCATCGCGTACAGAAACATCATCGCAACGATCGTGATGATTCGCAAAGAATCGGCTTGTTTTTTGCTCATAGTATTTATTGTTTAAATTCGCTCCAAGTTGCCCCGAAATAATAGGTGAGCGTGTCGCCCAACCGGTATGGTCGCACCGCCACCAAGTTGCCGTCCACGATGTCCGTCAGCGTCGCATCGGGGGTCTTGACGCTGATCTGGATCCGTCCCTGACTCGTGCTGCCGTTGTACTCATAGTTCATCTGCGCAGCCGTCTTGTCGCTCAGGGCATCCTCCTCGTAGAACACGTATCCCACCTCCGGAATCGTCATGTAGTAATCCACCGTGTCATGCAGGTAGATGCCGCCTCCGGCGAGAAGGGTTGGTGATTGGTGAATAGTTGGTGATTGTTCCGTCAGCACCACCTCCGCTTTGTTCTGCAGCTGTCCGGCGGCTGCGGTGATTGTGATGGCCTCATGCAAGAGCAGTCCGGCTACCGGCAGGCTGTCGTACTCAAGACGGAAGACAAACGAATCCGGCGTCTGTTTGAGGATCTCCCAGCGGTCATATGGACCGCCTATCCAGGTATGGTATACCCCATCCTCTTCGGTCAGCACTACCAGACCACCACATCCGCAGGTATGACCCACTTTGTAGCAGTCCAGACCTTTGCCGTAATTGATATGATACGGAAGACCCAACACGTGCTCGCGGTAATAGAAACTATCCACCACCAGTTCGGGCGAGGCCTTCAGCCACAGATCGACACCGTTGGAGGGGTTCTCCGGTTTGAGCGCCGGTCCGTACATACGGAACGCCGCATACTCGTTCTCCCATGCGAAATCATCCTTACGCTCCGGAACATACCGTCCGTACACCTTCGGCTGCACGGCTTGCTTCTGACACGCCGTGAGACTGATAAGCATCAGTCCTATAATCCATAACCTTTCCACGTTCATCTTTCCACTTTTAACTTTACTTCGGCTGTCTCCCTATATAGGCTAAAATACCGCCATCTACATAAATAATCTGTCCGTTGACGGCATCGCTCGCATGGCTGGCGAGGAAGACTGCCGTACCGCCTAACTCATCCGGTTCGAGCCAACGGCCTGCCGGTGTCTTCGCGCAAATGAACGCATCGAACGGATGACGACTGCCATCGGCTTGCGGCTCACGCAGCGGAGCGGTCTGCGGCGTAGCGATATAACCCGGCCCCAGACCGTTGCATTGGATATTATACTCGCCGTACTCCGAGCAGATGTTACGCGTCAGCATCTTCAATCCGCCCTTGGCAGCGGCATACGCCGATACCGTCTCGCGACCCAGTTCGCTCATCATCGAGCATATATTGATGATCTTACCCTCGCGACGCGCCATCATCTCCGGCAACACAGCCGCCGAGACGATATACGGGGCTACGAGGTCGATGTCTATCACCTGCTGGAACTCCTCGCGCTTCATCTCATGCATCGGGATGCGCTTGATGATACCCGCGTTGTTCACGAGGATATCGATCTGCCCTACCTCTTTATGAATCTGCTCCACGAGCGCCTTGACCGCAACTTCATCCGTCACGTCGCATACATAGCCGTGCACATTGTGAATACCCTCCGCATGATAGAGTTCATACGCCTTGTCGATAGCCTCCTGACTACGGGCATTGAAGATGATATGACTTGCCCCTGCTTGCGCAAAAGCCTTCGCGATCGCAAAACCGATACCGTAACAGGCACCAGTCACCCACGCGTTCTTTGATTCCAGACTAAACAGATTGTTCATAGTACTCAATATTAGAATTTTTCTTTTTCGCGATTTTTTTCGCTTTTTATAGTTGGCGATAAGAGTGGCGGTCGATCTTGCCGACGATGTTGATGCGGAGATGACCGTGCTCGAAGCGGTAGTCGTCGATGTGCAGTCCGGCGGGGAGGTAGGACGCCATCATGCTTTCCAGCCGGCGGCGTATTTCCTGCTCCGTTTGAGGGATATGGTCTTCCAGGACGATGTTCGCCACGAGCGGTTGGTTCTCCGCGATCAATTGGCAAACGAGTGCTTCTTTGACAGCGGGGTCTTCGCGCAGTTTATTGGCGATGTCGAACAGGTACACTTTCTCTCCGTTTTCCGCCTCTACATACTGCGCCATGCGTCCATAGACAAAGAGCTTGTCGTCTTTGTCCAGTTCGCCGAGGTCATGGGTATGCAACCAGCCGTCCTGCAGACGCTCTTTGGTCAGTTCGGGATTATTGATATAGCCCATGGTAAGGGCATTGGTCTTGACGCGTATCTCGCCGCGTTGGTCGGGTCCCAGTTGCTTGCCGTGTTCGTCAAAAATACCGATGGTGACGCCCGGGAAAGGCGGTCCTACGCTCACGACGGGTCGGGAGTAGTCTTTGTCGAACCCGGTCGGTTCATAATCCACCGTGCAGACGGAGAAGGTCTCGCTCAGTCCGTACCCGGAGGTGAGTGCCACGGGACTGCCGCAGGCTTGCAGCACCTCGTTCATATGCCGCAGCGCTTGCGGCGTGCATCCTTCGCCGCCCATGACGGGGAAGCGGAAGAAACTCAGATCCGGACGTTGACCGCGCTCGATAAGCCGGTCGATATGCTGAATGAAATGGATCCAGTTGCCGCCGGGCGTCAAGACGATCTGAGGACGGAAAGCAAGGATATTCTTGGTGAACTGCTTCACGTCCGGTCTCGGATCCAGATAGACGGTCATGCCGCGGAAAAGAGGAGCCAGCACGAGCACGAAGAATCCCGTGCAGACGAAAGGCGGCAGTTGGCAATAGGAGGTTGTTCCCTCGCAGAAGGGATTTCCATTCTCGTTGAATGCCAAGGCATTACGGAACATCGCTATCATCGCTTCGTCGCTCATACCGATCTGGTTCGCCACGCCTTTGTTGGACGTACCGGAAGAACAGAAGATAAATGCTGCTTTGCCTTTCTCCGGCGTTGTTTCCAACGGACCCTCATAGTGTCCGAAACGCCGGATAGCCGCGTCGGCGGTTATATATTTGGCTCTATGGCGGGAACAGAAATGCGTCAGGCTGTTGAGGGGCGAAGCAATCATTTTGAGGGGGTATCCCATGGAGCGTGTAGCGGATAGAATGACGACGTGCTCGAATTGTTCGCGTTGGAGCGTGTGGCGAATCATTTGCTCCATTCCGTCGAAGACAAAAGCGACGCGGCTTCTGCCTGCCATGGAGTCGAGTGCTTCCGGTGAAGCCATTAAGTTCGGCAGGTTCGCCGTCACACCTGTCATGTCTGCCGCCAGCATGATATAGATGAATTCCGGCAGAGAGGGCCCGAAGAGCAGCAGTTCATCGCCCTCTTTGAGCCCTATTCCTTTTATAACGCGCGCCCAAAGGCGTACTTGTTCCACTAAAGTCCGTCGGCTGACCCGGCGGCCGAAATAGATTAAGGCATCGTGACGATTGTTGTCAGAGAGGATGCCGCGTTCCATGAATTTCCAAAGCGTTTCTTCCGGAAACTCTTGTTGTTCTGTGTGTGCTATATTTGTCTTCATTTAACGGATTTATATATTTTTTGCATGCCTTCAGGGTTCTCGACAAATGCCATCATCATCAGTCCCATAAAGGCGATAATAAAATGCGGATTCATTCCTCCGTGCGGTACGAGACGCATGGAAGGAACGGCAAGCATGTGCACCAACGGATTCTGCCCCTGATTGCTGATGGCGCGGTACTGGTCATAGGCATATTTAAAGGGAAGCATGTCGTCCACCGGACTATGGGCGATATATATGGAGTGCGCCGGAGTCCAGCCTTCCATGTCATTGTATTTCTTGAGGCAAGCCAACCAAGCCTGTATCTTCGGGCAGTTTAGATCAACAGTCCCGTCTTCTAAGAGCATATCCGGTGCAACCAGGCCTGCGAACGAATCGATGGTGGCGGAGACAGGATCCATGATCTCCGGGATATAATGACAAACGGCTTCAAGGAAAGATATCTCTTTTCCGTTCTCCTGAAATTGGGTGTCATTATACCATTGGGGGACATACTCTTCGGGTTTATATCCGCCTAACTGCTCCGCCGTAAAGGCTTTGAGATAGCCCACCACCGTCACAGGCTTCAAATGAAAATCTTTCGCATCCTGATAGATATATTTCGTTAACTCCGGCACTATGGATACTCCCTCTACGATGAAGGAAGACCGCAACCGCAGGGCGTCCTTGAACCATTGCGGTGCCTCGGTGTCGTACCACTTGTCGAAGTAGAGCGTAGGCATTGAGCCTTGCGAACCGCCCCAGTTGGTGGTATAGCCGTCCGGCGCAAGAGATACGCCGTGTTGCTGCATAATCTCCAAGGCCGCAACGGTGCAATCGGCGAGTTGGCGGGCCATGTGCATAGCCGATCCGCCGCCGTCATACTCGATACCGTGGGTGATGCCCCATTTCTGAAGATCGGGCTCTATGACCACAGAATCCCATAGCACCTTGAGTGGCACATACATCAAGTTATGAAGCGGCGCCCAGCTGGGGTCGAAGAAAGCCTGATGGGTATGTAGTGAAATCGTCTTTGCTTGGTGGGGGATGCTTGCTTCTTTATGGTGAAGGAACGTGACACGACCGGATAAAACGACGTCACGGTCGTCTACCGTCCGGCTACGGTAAGTAAAGGTATAACTCTGGATTTCCCAACAGCGCTTGGCAAACCTGCCCAGACCGCACTCTTTGGCAAAACGCCTGTTCAGACGAGGTACGTGCGAGAAAACGGCTGCTTTGAAAAGTGTCTTTACTCCCCAAGGGGCATAGGACTTTACGCTCTTCAGTAGTTTAGTGAAAGAAGGCGAACCAAGGGCCTTTGCAAATTCCTTGGGCGTATAGCGTTTTTCGGAGAGGATGGTTACCAAACTCTGTTTGGCGAGTTCCCATTGATCGGTATTGCGCACAGCGGTCATTTTTTCTGTTTACATTTTTTGCGACTGCAAAGGTACAACAAAAAATTGACATACGCAAGAGATGATGCTTTTTTTGTCCTAATATTTGCATATATCAAAAAAAAGCAGTACTTTTGCAGTCGCAAAAGTTTTGAACAATGAAAAAAATACAGATTTGGATTATGGCAGCAATGACTTTGCTGGGAATGAGTTGCTCGAAGGAGCAGAAAGCCGATGAAGGTAAAGCGCCTATCACGAAGCCGGAGATCACGATCGAGGGCGGACGCCTGACGCCGGAAGGCCTCTGGGCAATGGGACGTATCGGTGCGGTGAGTTCGGACATAGAGACCGGTTGGGTCGCTTATACGGTCAGTTACTACAGCGTAGCAGAGAACAGGTCCACGACGTGGATCCGCGTATGCAATCCGTTCGAGGATATGCACGTAGATGATGAGTTTGTGGGGTATGACCCGGCATGGTTCGGCTCGAGCGGTTGGCTCGCCTACATGCGCGCCGGACAGCTCTACCTGCGTCGCGACGGCGAGGAGATCAAGGTAGAAGGAGCAGACGATATCGACGGTTTCCTCCTCTCCCCGATGCGCGACAAGATCATCCTGATCAAGCAGGTGAAGACCGTTCAGCAGACCGTGGACAAATACCCCGACCTGCCGTTGGCTACCGGACATATGCACGAAGACCTGATGTACAAGCATTGGGACGAATGGACGGAAACCGCGCCGCAGCCTTTCGTATGCGATCTGGAGATTACTTATTACGGCGAAGGCGAGCGTATCCAAACCGCAAAGGTGGGCGAGGGCGTGAATATCCTCGAGGGCACGGCATATGAGTGTCCGATGAAGCCCTTTGGCGGCATCGAGCAATTGGCATGGAACCCGAACAATGAGGAGATCGCTTACACCTGCCGTAAGAAAACCGGTCTGGACTATGCCGTTTCGACCAACAGCGATATATACCTTTATGATATCCACACGCGCACGTGCAAGAACATCACCGCGGACAACAAAGGGTATGACACCAACCCCGCTTATTCGCCGGACGGCAAGCGCATCGCTTGGTTGTCCATGGAGCGGGACGGCTATGAGAGCGATCAGAACCGCCTGATGGTGATGAACCTCGAGACCGGCGAGAAGAGCTTCGTCAGTCATTATCTGGAGACGAACGTGGATGAGTTCGCCTGGTACAACGACTCGATCCTGCTCGGTACCGCTGTTATTCAGGGTACAATCCACCTCTGGGCGATGGGACTCGAAGGTTGGTGCGCGAAGATGACCGAAGGTCAGTTCGACGTGAGCCTCGGGGACGTATGCGATCATGATGCGTACCTGCTCAAGCACTCGATGCGCGAGGCGAATGAGATCTACGTGCTGGATGTGGCGGCCGGTTTGGCGAAAATTGACGGTTATGTGGAGTTGAAACAACTGACGCACGAGAACGATAATATCTACAACCAGATCGAGCGCTCGACCGTTGTAGAACGTTGGATGAAGACGAGCGACGGACAACATATGCTGACGTGGATCATTTATCCGCCGCATTTCGATCCGAGCAAGAAATATCCGACGATCCTGTATTGCGAAGGCGGTCCGCAGAGTCCGGTGAGCCAGTTCTGGTCCTTCCGCTGGAACTTCATGATGATGAGTGCGGGCGATTATATCATCGTAGCACCTAACCGCCGCGGTCTGCCGGGCTTCGGCAACGAATGGAACGAAGAGATCAGCGGCGACTATGGAGGACAATGTATGAAAGACTATTTCACCGCGATCGACGAAATGTGCAAGGAGCCGTATGTGGACAAAGATCATCTGGGTTGCGTAGGTGCATCTTTCGGCGGATTCAGCGTCTATTGGATAGCCGGTCATCATGAGGGACGGTTTAAGGCGTTCATTGCGCATGACGGTATCTTCAACCTCGAGATGCAGTACCTCGAGACCGAAGAGAAATGGTTCGCTAACTGGGACATGGGTGGTGCGTACTGGGACAAAGACAATAAGATCGCCCAACGCACCTTCGCTAACAGTCCGCATAAGTTCGTTGATAAATGGGACACGCCGATACTCTGTATCCACGGCGAGAAAGACTACCGCATCTTAGCGAATCAGGCCATGGCGGCGTTTGATGCGGCGAAGATGCGCGGTGTGCCGGCGGAGTTGCTCATCTTCCCCGATGAGAATCACTGGGTGCTCAAGCCGCAGAACGGAATTCTTTGGCAACGCGAGTTCAGGGGATGGCTCGACAAATGGCTTAAGGAATGATGGAATGATGGAATGATGGAATGATGGAATGATAAAATGAAGTATAATTACGAATACGAGATTAAATACCAGGAGGTGGACGGGAAGAAGAGACTGCGTCTCTTTAACCTGGAGAACTACCTGCTGGAGGTAGCCGGAACGGTGGCGGATGAGTTGGGTTTCGGTATCCAAGTGCTGCATCCGCGGGGTTTGACGTGGATCCTGACGCGGTTGAGCGTTGAGATGTACGAACTGCCGACGCACTGCGAGAAAGTGCGCTTTGAGACATGGATCGAATCGAACATACATATGCTCAGTACGCGTGACTACCGGATATATTCCGGCGACAAGCTCATCGGACAATGCAAGAGCGTATGGGCGGTGCTGGATCTGGAGAAACGGGAGATCGTCAATGTGTTCGACGATCCGATCTTTGCGGACAGCGTGGATGGCGAAGTGATCGAGATGACACGCGTACGCATGACCACCATCCCCGAACCGACGGGCTGCGAGCCGCATAAGATCGTGTACTCGGACATCGACTATAACGGTCATTGTAACAGTTGCCGCTACCTGCAGGCCATGACCGATGCCTACCTGCCCGACTACTACGGCAAGAAGGTTCGGCTCGATATCCATTACAGCAAAGAAGCCATGCTCGGCGAGACGCTGCAGACGAACTACCTCATCACCGAAGACGGGGTACAGTATCAACAGAAAAACGAAAGCGGCGAAACGAGTTGTTCCGCCAAGATAACTATACAATGATGGAAATACAAGAAGAAAACACCTTATTGAAACGTCCTATGGAGTTGGAGGCGGATGTGGTTCGCTTTCAGAATCAGAAAGACCGCTGGATCGCGTTTGTGGGTTTGAAAGACGGTCGTCCGTATGAGATCTTCACGGGTCTGGCGGATGACGAAATGGGAATCGCGCTGCCCAAGAGCGTGACGAAGGGCAAGATCATCAAGATCGTGCAAGCCGACGGAACCAAGCGCTATGACTTCCAGTTCGTCAACACGCGCGGGTTCAAGACGACGGTGGAGGGCTTGAGTTATAAGTTCGACCGCGAGTTCTGGAACTACGCCCGTCTGATCTCCGGTGTGCTGCGATACGGCATGCCGATCGACCAGGTGGTACATATGATCAGCGGTCTGCAAATGGACAACGACTCGATCAACAACTGGACGACCGGTGTGGCGCGCGTACTCAAGCGCTATGTTCCGGGAGCAGAGATCCTTCCCGAAGACGAATAAAGCCGGCGTTTGCCGGCTTTATTTCTTTCTCACTTTTCTGCAATAAACCGTGTCTCGAGCATTCCGAGTGATTGGTTTTCCACCACTTTGATGCCGTACTTACGCCGCCATTTGCTGGCGAGGGAGTTCCACCATCCGCGCGTGACGTACGCGTAAATATAAGGATGTAGGTGGAGCTGCAATCCCCGTCCGTGTTGGTCGTACTCGTGATGGATTTGCTCGATGATCGTGTCCGTGAAGAGGATAGAGGGTTGAATCTTACCTTTACCTCCGCAGGTGGGACATACCTCTTCGACCTTCATCTCGACAGCAGGACGTACCCGCTGACGTGTGATCTGCATGAGACCGAACTTACTGAGGGGCAGCACGTTGTGCTTGGCGCGGTCACGCTCCATGAGTTTGCGTACATAATCGTACAACTCCTGCTGATGTCCTTTGTCATCCATATCGATGAAATCGACGATGATGATTCCGCCTATATCCCGTAGGCGTAGTTGGTGAACGAGTTCATCGGCTGCCAGCATGTTGAACTGGAACGCGTTTTGCTCTTGGTCCTCGTAGATTTTCTTACTGCCGGAGTTGACATCTATGGAGAACAGTGCTTCGGTCTTGTCGATGATGAGGTATCCCCCATGCTTGAAACCGACCGTTCTGCCGAGTCCCGTCTTCATCTGGCGGGTGATGTCGAAATGATCAAAGATAGGCTGTGTACCTTTGTAGAGTTTGACTATCTTGGCGCTCTCGGGCGCGATGAGCTCGAGGTAATGGCGCACGTCGTCGTAGATAGCCTGGTCATTGATCTGAATGGTGGTGAAGTCCGGACTGAGCACATCCCGGATGATACCGAGGGTACGTCCCATTTCTTCGCTCACGAGGCTGACCGGTTCTTTCTGTTGGAGCGACTTGACAGTCTGATCCCAACGCTCGACGAGTAGTCGTAACTCATTGTCTAATTCCGCTACGCGTTTGTCCTCCGCCACGGTGCGTACGATGATTCCGAAGCCCGCAGGCTTGATGGAGAGCATCAGCTGTTTGAGGCGTTGACGTTCTGCTTCGCGTTTAATCTTCTGGCTTACCATGACGCCGTCGGAGAAAGGCATGAGGACGATATTACGTCCTGCGATAGAGATCTCGGCGGTGAGGCGCGGACCTTTGGTGTTGATGGGCTCCTTGGAGACCTGCACCAGGATCGGATCGCCTACTTTGAGTACCTCCGCTATCTGTCCTTCTTTACCCACTTCGGGCTGACGCGGCGTCTTCGTGATGAGCGGCACACGTCTTCTGTCCGAAACGGCTTTGGTAACAAATGTCTGCAGTGTACGAAACTGAGAACCTAAATCCAAATAATGCAGAAAAGCTTCTTTCTCATGACCTACATCCACGAAAACCGCATTGAGCGCCGGCATGACTTTCTTGACCCTACCGTAGTAGATATTTCCTACGGAGAAATTATCCTGGTCGCGTTTCTCACGCGCCACCTCCTGTAAGCGGTCATCCTCCGTCAGCGCTATAGCGATCTCTTGCGGCTGCACGTCCACAATCAATTCGCTTTTCATACTGTGTTGAGTTTTGTAATAAAAAATAAGCCTTGTGGCAACTTGCCTACACTTAGACAAGTTAACGCCACAAAGCTAAAATCCAACCGTCAATTACTTATGCTTATGACGATTCTTACGCAGGCGTTTTTTGCGCTTGTGCGTGGACATCTTGTGTCTCTTATGCTTCTTTCCGTTTGGCATAATTGTGTAATAATTAATTTGTTATTGAATGTTATTTTGCTTCTGTTTGGATCTTATTTCTTGATCTTCACGTCGTGTACGGCCTCTCTAAACTCTGCGCCGGGTTTGAATACCGGTACGCAATGAGCAGGTACATACACAGAAGTACGCTTGGTAATATTACGTGCAATCTTCTCTTTGCGGGCACGAAGGGTGAACGAACCAAATTGGCGCAAGTACACTTCTTTGCCTTTACCCAAGTTCGCCTTGATACCTGCCATAATGGCCTCAGTGATCACACTTACCGTCGCCTTGTCATATCCCGTTGCAATCGCTACCTCGCTTATCAATTCAGCTTTCGTCATAATACTAATTTTGTTTTAATCGTTTTCTCAAAATCGGAAAAATCGCGCAAAGTTACTATAAAATAATGAAATACGAAAATTTTTCGTCAAAAAAATTGCAAATTTGTGTTTTTTTTTGTAATTTTGCACCGAAAATGAACAATTTATACCGTCAATTATATAATTGGTACGCCCAAAACCATCGTGTTTTGCCTTGGCGAGAAACCGACGATCCGTACGCTATCTGGTTGAGTGAGATCATCCTGCAGCAGACCCGTGTGGCGCAGGGGATGGAGTACTACATGCGATTCCTGAACCGTTGGCCGACCGTAGAGGCGCTGGCCGCAGCGGATGAGGCGGAGGTGCTGCGCGAATGGCAGGGACTCGGATACTATTCCCGGGCACGCAATCTGCATAAGGCAGCGAAGCAGATAGTCGAAAATCACCAATCACCCATCGAGTTTCCTCGGACCTTTGACGAACTTCGGGCTTTGCCCGGTGTGGGCGATTATACCGCCGGGGCGATCGCCTCTTTTGCTTACAACCTGCCCTACCCCGCCGTGGACGGCAATGTGTACCGCGTGGTCGCACGCCTATTGGATATCGACGAGGCGTTCGACACGAGTGCCGGTAAGAAGCTCTTTCATCAGAAGATCGAGGAACTCTTAGACCGCGACAACCCGCGTCTGTTCAACTCCGCCATCATGGAGTTCGGTGCACTCCAATGTACCCCGGTCTTAGGCGATGCGTGTGCGAGTTGTCCGCTGCAATCGATGTGTTTGGGGTACGCACACGGTACGGCAGACGTGCTCCCCGTTCGCAAACCGAGACCCAAAGTGCGCGACCGATGGTTGACCTACACCATCTACACCGACAGCGAACACACGCTCATTCAGCGGCGGGAGAATCCGAAAGATATATGGTTTCATCTGTATGAGTTTCCGTGCGAGGAGAGTAATGGCGAATGGTCAAAGGCGAATGGCGAAAGGGCGATCGAGTTCACGCACGTGCTGTCCCATCAGAAGATCCATGCACGGTTCCTTGTACATAAAGTACAAAAAATGCCGGACATCGCCGGCACTATCTGTATTCGTTGGGAAGACCTCAATGATTATGCACTTTCCCGATTAACGCTGCGAGCGCTTGATACACTTCGTGCAGTTCTGCCGAACTGAATTCTGAATTCTGAAGTCTGAAATCTCTCAAGATCTCCAGATGATGGCGGATGACCGCTTGGTCTCCGCGTTGTGCCGGTCCGGTCTGTGCCTCGGCAGGTTTCATCGCGTGCACCTTGGCGGCGGTGTTGTCGATCAGCGGCAACAAAGCCTCGAAGGGAATGGATGTGTCTTTGAGGACCTCCGCTGCGATGCGGTACATGAGGTTGGTGTAGTTATTGGCGAAGATACCGGCTACATGCAGCCGCTCGCGATCGTGCTGGTTCGCCTCGTAGATATGACTCGTGAGGGTCTGCGCGAGGCTGTAGATAGCGGCGATGTCGTCGATGTTACGCCCCTCGATGAAACAAGGGATGGAACTCCAGTCGTCGATGAGTTGGGTGCGACTGAACGACTGGAAGAAATACAGGATACCGGCATGGGGTTTGTCTGCACCGAAGACCTCGATCGGCATCGAACCCGAGGTATGCAGATGCAGCGCTTTGGGTGCGTTCACCTTCGAGACCACCTCTGCGAGGGCATTGTCCGCGATCGCATAGATATAGACATCTGCCTCCGGCAGATTGGTCATTGGTGATTGGTCATTGGTGAGCGGTCGCGCATGGACGAGTTCTGCCCGGATACCTTTGAGTTCCAATCCGTGATGGAGGTTTGTACCGACACTGCCGGCGCCTAAGATAGCTATTTTCATAACGGCGAATGGCTAATGGTTAATGGCGAATGCTTTATAAAACTCTGTTACCGCAACAATACCGCGTTCCCATACTTCGAGGTCCATGGACTCGTTGGGCGAGTGGATGGCGTTCTGCTCGAGCCCGAAGCCCATGAGGATTGTCTTGCAACCCAGGATCTGCTCGAAAGCCGCGATGATAGGTATCGAACCGCCACGACGAGCCGCCAAGGGTCGTTTGCCAAAGGCGATCTCAAAACCTTTCTCGGCTGCCTTGTACGCAGGTATATCGATCGGACACACATAGCCCTGACCGCCGTGCATCGGAGTAACGTTTATACGAACTCCGGTCGGTTTAATGGCGTGTAGATAGTTTATAAACGCCTGCGAGATCTTCTCGTGATCTTGGTTGGCTACGAGACGGCAGGACACCTTAGCGAAGGCCTTGGAAGGCAGCACAGTCTTGGAGCCTTCACCGGTATAACCACCCCATATACCGCACACATCAAAGGACGGACGGCAGGAGTTACGCTCGAGCGTCGAGTACCCTTCTTCTCCGAAGACATCATCGACACCGATGGACGTGTTGTATTTTTCCTGCGAGAAAGGTATCTGCGCGATCATATCGCGTTCGGCCTGCGGGATAGGCAGCACGTCATCATAGAAACCCGGGATGGTGATACGCCCGTGATCATCCACAATCTTGGAGATCATCTCGCAGAGTGCGTTAATAGGATTCTTGACCGCTCCACCGAAGTGTCCGGAATGGAGATCACGATTCGGACCGTCCACTTCGATCTGCCAATATGCGAGTCCGCGAAGGCCGGTGGTGATAGACGGCGTATCCTTTCCGATCATGGAGGTATCGGACACAAGGATGATGTCCGATTTGAGAAGTTCTTTATGATCTTCGAGGAAAGCCTCGAGGCTTGGCGAACCGATCTCTTCCTCGCCCTCGAAGATGAACTTGACGTTGCAACGCATCAGGCCTTCATGCACCAGATACTCAAAAGCCTTCGCCTGAATCATCGCCTGTCCTTTGTCGTCATCGGCACCGCGGGCATAGAGACGTCCGTCACGAATGGAGGGTTCCCATGGATCGGACTGCCAGAGTTCTAACGGCTCTACCGGCATCACGTCGTAGTGAGCATAGACCAAGACGGTGGGAATCCCTTTGAGCGAAGCGTCCTGTAGCGAAGCGTCCTGTACCCTATACTCCCCGTACACAAACGGGTTACCGGCAGAGGGCAGTACTTCTGCGCGTTGGCAACCGGCTTCTAACAGCAGCTCTTTCCACCGCTCCGCACAGCGGAGCATGTCCGCTTTATGCGCAGCTTCACAACTGATACTCGGGATACGAATGAGGCTCGTCCACTCCTCTATAAACCGCGCTCGATGCGCATTAATGTAATTTAGAATTGTCATATTTTACAAATTTGCTGCA
>JAEEGK010013321.1_pt1 | contig 18542 bp, 16 predicted proteins | sample 8958771 | NCBI WGS metagenome assembly JAEEGK01 (sample SAMN16246547, study PRJNA631951) | gut metagenome | biome: gut microbiome; feature: rumen; material: SC-attached | host: Bos | place: Iran: Karaj | collected 2018-10
GAAAATAATAAAAAATTCCTTATTGAGAAGGAATTTATTGTTCATGACCATCATTATCTTTTCTATTTTTAAATTATAATGATTGTAAAAAATTAAATTTTGTAAATGGAAGTTTAACTCCTCATTGTTTGGTTTTTGATAAATTATGGAATTCTACTTATAAAATATTAATTAATATTGAAAATGCATTAAGTAATGAAGTATTATATATTTTAATTTTAATTCCAAATAATAATAATGTAATTAGTGAATAAAATGTCTGTTAAAATAATTGGAGGTTTTTTACAAACTAAAGTTTACCTAAAAATTTATATTATTTATTACTTTCTTTTTAATCATATTAAAGTAATTGAAGGAAAACTTAATTGGAAGATTTTAGAAAGATAAAAAATCAGTATTTATGGTAGAGGATATGATAAAAAGGAGTGGGATATTATGATTTTAACACTCAAGGACAAAGATATGAAGTTCAAAAGGGATTTTGTTGAATTAATCAAACACACCATTTTGAAAATAAAGACTATAATAATATTATTAATAGTAAAAAGGCTAAATATTTATTATTTTATGATTTAGGGAAAAATTACTCTTTTTATAATGATAATTCAGGAAAAAATTTGTTTTGGCTTAAATTGTAATAATAATACAATATTAAATTTAGAAATTATTAGTGATGATATTAAATTATATATCTTTATCTAAAATAAATTAAAAAGATTAATAATTTTTAATTGTTTTAGAATTGAACTTTAATTTTTTATCACTTAAACCTTTAAAATTAATAATAAATAAAATATTAGTATTTCCAAAAATAATAAATATTTTTATTTTAATGATTATTTTTAAAAAATAAAATAAGTATATTAAATAAAATAACTATTTTAAATAAACTATAAAAAAATTATATTTAAATAAATAAATTATTCACCATAAAAAATAAATGATTCATTATTATCAATCATTTCTTTTTTAACAATATATACTAAAGTGTCAAATTCCTTTTCATCATAAAAAGCAATATGACCACAATATAAAGGAATTAAAGTTCCTTTGAAATTTTTCATCCAATCTTCTTCAATTTTTTCTAAATGAATTCCAAGAATAAAAATTTTAAAATTTTTAATACAATTTAAAAAAGTATTAAATTTAATATATAAATCATATTCAGAATATTTTCTTATTTCTTCATTATTAATTATTTCATTTTCTGAATTATAAATAAATTCATTTAATATTTCTTGACATTGATTAATATTACAAAAAGAATAATTTGAATTTTTTTCATCACCACCATAAATAAAAAAATTATTAAAAAAATTATCAAAATGTTCTCTATCATTATCATATTCAATAAATTCTCCTAATGAATCACCACAAGAAGAAAAATTATGATAAAAAGATTTTAATTTCTTATAATATATATCTATTATTTTTTTCATATTTAAATCATTATTATTTAAATTTTCTTCTAAATTATTATTATTTAAATTATCTTCATATAATTTTTTCTTTTTCTTATTTTTATTTAATTTTATAAAGTCAATAGTATATTTAAAGCATTCAAATATATTTTTATTATCAATAGGTTCAAGGGCATAATCTAAAATATTATAACTTTCAATTTTTCTAATATTTAAATCAATATTAGTTTCATTGAAAATTTTAAAAATACATTTTTTTGAAATTTCACTTTTTAAAGACACTTTATCAATAATAGTTTTATCTTCACAATCATTTAAAAGGACTTTATTACAAACAGTATGAATAAAATTATGAGAATTATCAATGAAAGGAATGAATAAAATTTGTGCTAAATATATTAAATATTTCTTTAAAGTAAAAGAATTAATAATTCCTTTAACAGAACCAAAAGTTCTATCAGCTATTAATAAATCTAAATTTCTATTTTTTGCTAAATGACAAGCTGAAATTCCTCCTACAGATAAACCATGAACAGCAATTTTTTTATAAATTCCTAAATTTAAAATATAATCATATATATTTTCTATATCTTCTTTAACATTATTTAAATTTACTGATCCTTCTGAAAATTCAAATCCTCTATAATTCCAAAATAATACATCTGTATTATTTTTTAAATATAATTTTTCTATATTCCATGATTTTATTAAATTTTCATAAGGAGTTAAATTTGGACCACATATTATTACTATATTTTTTATTAAGTTTTTTATCAGTTCATTCTCTTTTTTATATTTGTCACATTTTATTATTATACAATCTAATTTATATGAATTTGAATTTATTTTTATTTCTTGGTAAATATATTTTTTTAATGATTGAATTCGAAGAAAATATATTGAACGAAATATATTATTATATATTAAGGAATGAATATATTTAAATGTTTTTTTTATTTCAAAATTATTTTCAAATAATAATTCTTTTAATATATTTATTATTTTTGTTATTTGGTTTTTTATTAATAAATATTCATTTCTTTCTTCTTTTGATATATTTATTGAAAAATTTTTTTTCCCTAATTTTTTCGAATAATAAGCTAAAGATGTTTTATTTATCATATTTTTTAAATTGGTTAATTCATTATAAAAATTTATTTCATATTCATTGTTTAAATTACCATAATTTTCAATTACTTTATTATATATTGATAAAGGGTAATTGATTGAAATGAAAGAATTATCAGTATTAATTTCTTCATTAATAATATTTTCTGAATTAGGAATATTTAATAATTTATCTATTTTATCATTTAAATCTATTAAAAAAACTTTTAAAGAATTTGCTCTTAATCTTGCTTGAATATTTCTCAAATAAAATTGAATGAATATATTTTTTCCAGGAAAAGCTACTGTTAAAATTATATATCTTAATATAAATAAGTGAACTATTATCCAAGTTAAAATAAGTAAAAAATATGATGGAATTATTAAGAGGAAAATATATATGAAAAGTCTTTCAAAAATTAATATTAAAAATAAAGATATTATCCCTATTATTATTATAAATGTTGGTGATGGAATATATATATTTCTTGGTCTTATATTATCAACTTCTATTTCTATTTCTGATTCAGATTCCATTTTTTTAATAAATATTTTGAAAATTATTTTTTAAATTTATGAATGAAATGGATGATAAACTTTTTGAAATTAGTTCAGAAAATTTACCTTTATTAATAAATAAAAAGAAAAAAAATGATAGAATAAAATTTAAATCAAATAAAAGTTTAAATATAAAAAAAGATATTAAAAGACCGAATAAAAAATATTTGACAAGTACAGAATTACCAAATGTTTCCAATAATAAATATAATAAATATATTCAAAAAATTAATTTACCAGATCCTTTACAATCAAAAAATAGCTCTTTAAATACTTTAAGTTTTGATATTAAAGATTCTTTATTATCAGAAACTTCATTTTTAAATAAAAGTGATAATTTAAATCCAAAAGATTTTATTAAAAATATTATTTTTAAAGAAGAAGAATATTCTAACTTTTTCAATAGAAATAAATCTTTTTATCATTTATTAATTCAAGAATGGACAATTACTCTTTTTACTTTATTTAGTATTATTTCTGCAATATTTTTTCATAGTACAAATATTTCTTCAAAATTAAAAGATAATAATAAAAAATTATTTAATATTTGTATAAATTTTAATTTAATTATTTGTTCCATTTCTTCTTTTTTTTTTAGTATAATATTTTTATTTAATTTATTTTAGTTTTAGCTTTATATAGAAGATATCAAGCACAAATAAATTTAGATAAAATGAAAAAAAAAATAACTTCAAAAGATAATTTTTTTAATAAAAATTATTTAATTCCATTTTCAATAGAAGTTCTTTTTGCATTAATACATCCAAATATATTTTTAAAAGGAAAAAAAATAAAAACGAAAAAAAAATATTATTTTTATTCAATAGAATATGAAATAAATGATATTTTATGTTTAATAACATTATGTAGAATATATGTAATATTTAGATATGTAGTTTCAAAAAGTAAATATTACACTTCAATATCACTTAAATTATCGTAAAATAAAAAAATATAAATAATTATTAGTGAAACCTTAGGACAAAATTTTACAAAATTATATGCATTAAAATGTTTCATGCAAGATTCACCTTTTAAATTTATGGGAATATATTTTTTATTAACAATAATAATATTAAGTTACTCAATAAAAATAATAGAAGGACCAATTCAAGAAGATTATTTAAAAATAGACAATTGTATTTGGAATATTTTAGTAACAATGACTTCTGTTGGTTATGGAGATATGTATCCTATTACTTCATTAGGAAAAATTTATATTATTTTTATTACTATTTGTGGTTCTTTATTTACTTCTGTATTAACTGTTTCTTTACAAAATATTTTAAATATGTCTAAACATGAATTAAATGCTTTCAATGATAAATCTTTAAATATTGTTAATAGAAATCTTATTCAAAAAGCTAGTTTTTTATTCTTAAAAAGTATGAATTTAAGATTTTCAAAAAAAAAATCAATTGAAGAATATAAAAATGGTTTAAATGATAGTTTTGAAAAAATTCTTAAAAAAAATAATTATATGAGAAATTTTGAAGATAAAATTAAAGCTGGACTTGATTATAAAAGTATTAAAGTTTTTTATAGAAATACTTATGAACTTTTAAGTGAAAATGATGTTGTGAAAGAATCTGTTAAAATTGTTGAAAAAAATTTAAATTTAGTTTATAATGATACTAATGAAATTTCAAAATCTGTTTTTAATATGGAGAAAATTTTAGATGAATAAAATATTAAAGAATTTCTTTAATAGGGTTTTTAAATATAAAAAAAATATATTTCATTACAAATCTACTTTTTCATTAATCTTAATTTTTATTATATAAACAAATATTATAATTAGAAAAAAGAAAAATATTATAAAAAAAAATGTTTCCAAAAATTGAAAGACTTTTTTTTCGTGATTTAATAAAAGAAGATTCATTAAATTTTAGAATGCAATTGATATACTTAATATTAGACATTCCAATATTTTTAACATTATTTTTCCTAAATGCAGGTTATGGTAAATTTTTCAATTATAATTCAGCACCATCATTTCTTCCAACAATATCAAGTAAAACATCATGGATAATTCAAGAATCACCATGTATATTTATAACAATATATTACATAATAAAATTACTAAATAAAATATCTTTAAATTCATTTATGGTTATTTTACCTTTTTTAATTCATTATTTTCATAGAACTTTAATATTTCCTTTTATTATTCAAAATTCAAAAAATTCTCCTTTAGATATTACTTTAATGGCTTTTACTTTTTGTTTTTTTAATGCAATTATTCAAAATAGAAGTATTTTTTATTTTTCAGAATATGAAAACAATTATATATTTAAAACACAATATTTATGTGGTTTATTTATTTTTTTCTTAGGAATGTTAATTAATATTTTTCATGATTATTTAATGGTTTTTAAAAGAAAAAAAAATAAAGGAAAATATATTTTACCAAGAGGTTATTTATGGAATTTAATTAGTTGTCCTAATTATTTTGGAGAAATTATTGAATGGTTTGGTTTTTCTATTTTATCTGGAAATTTTAGTGGAATTGTTTTTTTTATTTCTACTATTGCTAATTTATTTCCTAGAGCTATTAAATATCATAATTGGTATAAAATTAAATTTAAAGAACAATTTAATGATAAAAATGATAAAGTTTTTTATAGAAAAGCTATTTTACCTTTTGTTATTTAAAAAAATTTTATTTATTTCTCAGACAAAATTTAAATATTTTTTTTAAATTAAATTAATATTTTTTCTTTATGTATTTTTTACTTGAAAATATGAAAAAAAACATAATCCTTGAATCAGAGAAAAAGTAAAATAAATTAATATAATTTTTTTTCTTAATTTTAATTTTTAAAAATGTCAAATTCATCATTATCAAGTTTTAATAAAAAAAAATTATCTCATAATAAACAATCATTCTTAGTATCATCATTTTCTTCAAAATTTTTTCAAAATTTAGAAAATAACATAGAAAAAGAATCAAAAGGAACACCAAGAAATTATTATACAGAAAGTTCAAAACAAAATAAAAGTATAAAGATAGTTTCAAATAATAAATCTATATCTTTAAATTCTCAATTTCATACTTTATCCAAATCAAATTCAAGATCTCCTTTAAGGAATTCTAAAATAAATGTTTTATCAAAATCAATAAATAATAATAAATTAAATTATAATAAAAAAAACTTAAACGCTCAAAGTATTTTTGTTAAAAAAGCAAATTTAACAAAACATAAAAAATCAATTTCTTTATCTCAAAAATCAAATTGTAGTTCAAGAAGTAAATTAAAAATTGATAGAAATAATTCTTTTAATAATTCTAAATTTTCTATTAAAAATAAATTACAAAATATTACTCCTATTAATAATAATAATTTAAGTAAATTAAATGATTATTCTATTATTAAAAATAATTCTATTGAAGCAAGACCTTATTCAATGAGAATTGTTCCTGGAATGAAAAAACAAAGTTCAATTTTAAAAAAAAATATCAGAAATAATTCTAAAAAAAATTCTTTAAAAAATAATTTAAGTATTAATGAAAATTTTTTCACAAGTAAAAATTTTAAAAATAGTTTTAATTCTAAATTTATGAATATGGAAATTCTAAAAAATAATCTTTCTCCTAAAGATAATTTATCTATTGGAAAAAATAATATTAATTTAAATTATAATAATTCTAATAATAATACTTTAAAAAGAAGTTTAGATAAAAAAAATTTTAAAAATAAAATTGAAAAAATTGAAAAAAAAATTTCAGTTACTGAAGGAAATGATTTTTTAAAATTTAATTTTCCTAAAGAAAAAAATATTGTTTCTCCTTTGAAAAAACAAAATAAACAAAATGGAAAAAATCATCGTCCTAAAAGTAAAAGTTTCTTTGGGAATAAATTATTAAAAAGTGAAAAAATACAAGACCAAGATAAATATGAATTAAAACAAATTTCTTCTTTAACTGAATTAAAATCTGAAAATAATTCAATAACAAATAATTCTCCTTTATCAACATCTTTAACAAAAAACCCAACAATACAATTAAATAACCAATCAAAAAAATATTCTTCAAATACTAAAAATATATATAACAATAACATAAATAATATAAATAATAATCATATCATAAATAATAATAATAATAATATTAATCAAATAAATAATCAAAACATAAATAAAAATAATCAAATAAATAATAATATTAACAATATAAATTTATACAAAAATACAATTTCCTCTCTGAATATAAACAAGTCTTCAATAACATCTCCAAAAATAAAAAAAATAATGAAAATAGATAGTTGTACATCTCCAGGTTACTCATCCCCAGGAATAATGAAAACAAATCAAGACTCTTTTTTCATAGAAAAAGATTTCCTGGATTCCCCAGAACATTTCTTCCTAGGAGTATGTGATGGTCACGGATTACATGGTCACCTGATCTCTGACTTCATCTCGAATACACTTCCACAGAATATCCACTCTCCCACACCTCAATCGATAACTTCAGGTTTCCTACAGACTAATAGTGACCTAGTAACACTCTCCAACATAGATTGTAACCTCTCAGGTTCAACATGTGTATCACTCCTCATTACCTTGACATCAATAACATGTGCCAATGTGGGTGATTCCCGAGCAGTATTAGCTACTTGTGAGAATGGTTTCTACTCATCAATCAACCTGAGTCGCGATCAGAAACCAACAGAGAATGATGAAATGAAGAGAATATTACAATATAATGGTAGAATTGCTCAATATTTTGATGAAGAAAGTAGAAGTTTCATAGGACCAAAGAGAATATGGTTAAAAAATTCTGATATTCCTGGTTTGGCAATGACAAGAAGTTTTGGTGATTTAATCGCTCATTCTGTAGGTGTGATATGTGAACCTGAAATTGGATTTTATTGGTTTCGAGGATGTGAAAAATTTGTCATTGTTGCTAGTGATGGTGTTTGGGAATTTATTGATAGTGAGGAAAGTGTTCATATTGTTAAAAATTTCTATGAAAAAGGAATGGATGCTAGTGGAGCTGTTAATGCTTTGGTTAAAGAAGCTTATAGAAGGTGGAGAAGGGAAGAAGATATTATTGATGATATTACGGTTATTGTTGTCTTTTTTGATTAGAAGTTATTTTAGGATTTTTAAGAGGTTTAATTCCACTTTTTTTCTATTTTTTATTTTTTTTTTTTGTATATATTTTATTCAGGTTTTTTTATATTTTTTATATATTTTTTATTTTATTATTATTTAATTTTTAATGTTTTTTAAATATGTTAAACCTACAGAATAAAATCCACGAAGTAGGAAATTCGATGAATTCAATAAATTTAGAATATGCAGAAATAACAAAATATTTCGATGAAAGAAAATACAGAATATCCCACATAAAATTTTATTATTCTCGAATAGGTTTTTTAGTATCAATACAATATATATTTAAAGAAAAAAATAAAGAAGATTCATATATTTCCCCAAAAAACTTAACATACTTTGGTCCAGAGCCATATAATGATAATGACATTAATGTAAATAGTGATTTAGTAGAAGAAATAACTTTATCTTTAGAAGAAGATGAACAAATATATCAAATTAATGGTTTTTTTGATGAGAAAAAAAACTATATTTCAAAAATGTTAATAGAAACAAATAAAGGAAATTTTATTCAATTTGGAATAGATATTTCAAGTTTAAATATTCAAGATAAAAGTCCTTTTAATTTCAAATGGAATTTTTTTTTCAATGGAGAAATTTTTAATGGATTTGTAATTGGATGGAATAATAAATTTATAAATCATTTAGCAATAATAATATTAGAAAATAAATTAGAAGAAGAAAAAAATGAAGAAAAAAAAGATGAAGAAGAAGAATTAGAAGATGTAACTTATAAACAAAATGAATATATTGAAAATATATTAAATCCAATAAGTCAAAGTATTATTTTTGGAACTTTTAATTCTAATCAAACTGTTTTTCGTGATTGTTATATTAATAATCCAATTAATCTTTTAGAAAAAATTAGAAAGGGAAAAATTTATTTATCAAAATTATCTATTTTTTATACAAGTAAATATATTAATAGAATTAAAGTTACTTATTCTTATTTTTCAAAAGAAAAAAATGATATCATTCAAGATTGGATTTGTCGATATTTTAATTCTTCAAAAGATATTAAAGAAGTTAGTATAAATTTAAATGAAAATGAATATATTAAAGAATTTTCAGTTATTTGTAATGATTATATAGAAGGATTAATTTTTAAAAGTAATAATAATAAAATTTTGAAATGTATTTGTAAAGAAGGGGAAAAAGTTAAAAAGTAAAATTTATATTTTTTTAATTTTTTTTTAGATTTATGGAAAAAGACCCTAAAATTGATTTAGTTTTAATTGGTTTAGTTGCTGGATATTATGAAAGGATTCAATGTATTCAATTTTATTATATGAGGAAACACTTAAATTAAAAGTATATTATTTAAAAAAAATATTTATATATAAAAATTTTATGAAAAAAAATAATAAATTAAACGAATAAAAAATTGAAAAAAAATATATTTATTTTTTTCATTTCCAAAGAACCAAAAAATAAAAAAGAAGTTAAAAAAAAAATAAAAATTAAATAAAAATGGGATTAACTCAATCAATCCACGACATAAACATAATAAACGCAATGAGTGGAACAGATGATTCTATTCCATTATCAACAAATCAAAATATAACAAATACAATAAACACAATGCAGCAGAAATACAATATGCAAATTCATCAAAACCAAAAAACTAATAATTTATCGTCTCGTAACTCGAATACATACTTATATAAATTTTCTTCAATAATGCTTCGTCAGAATCAAAAATCGAAAAAAATAGAAAAAGATAAAAAAGAAAATAAAATAAAAGAAGAAGAATCAAAGGAAAAATTTACAATATTAAAAAATAAAAACACAGAAAAAGAAGATTCAAATTTAATAGAAAATACATTAATAACTCATTTCTTTATGAAAATATTAAATAAACAAGCAAGAGAAGCAATAATACAAGAAATGTCATTAGTAGAAGTGAAGAAGAATAAATTTATATTTGAGCAAGGAAACATAGGAAATTATTTTTATATATTAAAAAAGGGAATAGCACAATTAACAATAAATAATAAAGTAGTAAGAGTAATAAAAATAGGAGAATCATTTGGTGAATTAGCTTTATTACATGATGCTCCTCGTTCAGGAACAGTTGTCACTGTCACTGATTGTTTACTTTGGACTTTAGAAAGAAGAAATTTTCGAAAAATTATTGAACATATTACAAAAATTAATTATGAAGAAAATTTAAGATTTATTGATTCTATTCCTATTCTTTCTCATATTGAACAATATCAAAAAACTATTTTATCAAGTAGTTTATTTAAAGAAGAATTCCAACCTAATACTGTTATTGTTAAAAAGGGAGAATTAGCTACTTGTTTATATATTATTAAAGAAGGAGAAGTTGAATGTGTTGATGATGATGGAAATGTTATTAGAACTTTAAAGTCTGGAGATAATTTCGGAGAAAGAAGTATTTTAGTTGATACTAAAAGAACTTTAGATGTTATTACTAAAACTAAATGTATTTGCTATTCTATTTCTATTTCTACTTTAAAAAGTATGTTAAGTGATAAATATAGAAGTTTTCTTTATTTAAATTTTATGAAAAGTGCATTTAAAAATTCTAAATTTTTTAATAAATTCAGTGGTGATTTATTAAATAATATTTTCCAACATTTTGAAGCTGTTAATTTAGGAAAAGATTATGTTGCTTTTCCAATTGGACATGTTAAAAGTTCTACTATGGTTATTATGATTGATGGAAATTTAATTAATTCTAAAAATGGAGAAATTATTGCAAGTAGAGGAGATATATTATTTGAAAAAGAATTATTAAGTTTATCTAAAGAAAAAACTACTTATGCTTTATTTCCTAATCCTGATGCTTTATTTATTGAAGCTGATACTAAAAAAATTATGTATGAATTACAATGTGCTTCTTTTACTGAAATTATGAATAAATGTGAAATTATTGAAAGTTTAAGTAAAATAAGTTTATTTAAAAATTTACCTCAAAATAAATTAAGTGAAATTTCTACAATGATTCATATAGAAAAATTTAATCCTGGTCAAAAAATAATTTCGGAAGGTGATAAAGCAGGAAAATTTTATATAGTAAAAAATGGAGAAGTAAATATTAGTGTTAGAGGACAATATTTAAGAACATTAAATTCAAAAGAATATTTTGGTGAAAGAGCTTTATTAACAAAAGAATTAAGAACAGCAACTGCAGTTTCAAAAGGAAAAACAGAATTATATAGTTTATATAAAGAAGATTTTTTAAGAACTATAGAATTAAATATGAAAAATTTCCTAATGAATAGATTATATTTACAAGATGATACAATTGAATTAAAAGATTTATATTTTATTAAAGAATTAGGAAGTGGAAATTATGGAAGTGTATCATTAGTTTATTGTGAAAAAAATAATTATATGTATGCTATAAAAGCAATAAGTAGAAAACATATAAATTATGAGCATTTGCATCATAATTTAGATTTAGAAAAAGGAATATTATTAAAAGTAGATCATCCATTTATAGTAAAATTAGTAAAATGTTTAAAAGATGAAAATAATATATATTTCTTAATGGAATATTTAAAAGGAAAAGAATTATTTGACGTAATACGAGATATAGGATTATTAAATAAATCTCAAACTTTATTTTATTCAGCATCAATGTTAACAGCAATAAATTATTTACATGAAAGGAAATTTATATATAGAGATTTAAAGCCAGAAAATATAATAGTAATTCATAATGGATTTATAAAATTAATAGATTTTGGAACAGCAAAAAAAATAACAGATAGAACATCAACAATAATAGGAACTCCACATTATATGGCACCAGAAGTAATATTAGGAGAAGGATATTCATTCCAAGTAGACTTATGGTCAATTGGAATTTGTATGTTTGAATTTATTTGTGGTGGTGTTCCCTTTGGAGAAACTGCTGATGATCCTATGGAAATTTATATTAGTATAATTAATGATAAAATTACTTTTCCTTCTTTTTGTAAAGATAAAGAATTTAAAAATTTAATTAAATTAATGTTAGAAAAAAATCCTTTAAATAGAATAACCACTATTGATTCTATTAAAAAACATATTTGGTTTAATGGATTTAATTGGGAAGAATTAATTTCTTTAAATATGAATCCTCCTTATTTACCTAAAATTAAACCTTTACCTTCTATTAATATTCCTAATAATAAAAATAACAACAATAATGAAGAAAATAGTGATAGTGATATTAATATGTTTATTAGTAATATTAATAAAGGAAATAATAGTGTTGCTACTGTTAAATATTCTGATTATGTTAAAGTTCATGTTAAAGAATGGGAACCTGAAAAAGAAATTGTTATTACTGAAGATGAAAAAATTCAATTTGATAAATGGTATGAAGATTTTTAAAATTTTTTTTTTCTTTATTATTTTTTTTAATTTTTTTTTAAGGGTTTTTTCAGGTTTTTAGGTAATTTTTTATTGTTATTTATTTTTTTTTATTTTGTGTATAAATTATATTTATTTGAAATATAAAAAATTTGAATTGTAATTTTCCTTTTTGAAAATTGATTTTAATTAAGATATTGTTTTTTTGATATAATTTCTTTTTAAATTATAATTATATAAATATAATATTTTCAAATAATATTATATTAAATAAATTAATATAAATTTTGAAGTGTTAAGATAAATTAATTTGAATAATTATAAAAGGAATGTATAATTTTTAAATTAAAAATCTTAAATAAATCTCTTAGAAAAAAAATTATAATTAATTGTAAAAATTGCCAAAGAATAAAAATTATCATATAAGAAATATATATATAAAATGGGAAGAAATAAAATAAAAATAGAAAGAATAAAAAGTGAAAGAAATAGGAATGTAACATTTATAAAAAGAAAAAAGGGTTTAATAAAAAAAGCAATGGAACTTTCTCTTTTATGTGATGCAAATATTTTTTTATGTGTGATACCAAAAGGAACAATACAAAAAACTATTTTTTGTACAAGTGAATCTTTTACTGAATTTATTGAAAAATATCTTTCTTTACCTTTTAAACCAGATGAAAATTATACTTTAAAAGAAGTAAATATATATTTATTTTATTTTAGTATAATTCTATTTTCTCTCAAGATAAAACAAAAAATAAGGAATCAAAACAGGGAGCCAAGAAAAAAGAAAAAGAAAAAGAAAAAAAGAATATTATAGATAATAAAAAAGATTTAAATTTAAATATTCAAAAAGATAATTTTGATAATACTTCAAACAAAAATATTCTTTCTAATCAAATTAATCAAATTCCTTTTAATTATTATAGTTTTCAACCTTTAAATAATATTTCCATGAATATAGATTTAAATAATTTAATTAATTCTCAAAGTTTTTATCAAAATTCATTTAATAATGTTAATCAATTTTTTAATCAATCTTTTAATAATCAAAATAATAATTTTTATTCGAATAATTTATCTCAATCTTATAATAATGCTTTACCTAATTTTTATATAAATAATAATCCTAATCAAGAAAAAAGTTTTTTTTATAATAATGATAATTTATCAAATTTAAAAATTAATAATTTATATAATAATAATATGATTAATTATAATAATGATTTGTATCCAAAAAAAAATTTTAATGAAAATATAGAGAAAAGTAAGTAAATTTTTTTAAATTGAGTGTTTCATAATTAATTTGATGTATTATTTTTATTATTTTGTATATAAATAAAAAATAAGAAAAATTCTAAGATGAATGTTTTGTTTAGTTATTAAACTTATTTAATTTTTAAAAATTTAATTTATAACATAAAATTAAACGAATTTAATTTTTCTTAATGAAACTAAATAAAAATAAATCATAAAAGAAATTTTTTAATAAATAAAATAAAAATAAATTAATTGAACTTAATATAGTAAACTTTGATTTTCTCTAATATGTTTTTTACTTAAAAATTCATTATTTTCAAAATTAAAATTAAAATCAACAATTTCTTTTTTTTCAATATAAATTTTCATACTTTGAATTAAAACACTAATTCTTTCCATAGAAAATTTTTTATGAAAATAATTTTTATTAAAACAATTAATACATCTACAATAAACATTACATTTTTCACCAATTTTATAACATTCACAATATTTTTTATTACAATTAGATTTTGAACATGTACAAATTGAATTATTAACTTTTACAAATTCATTTTTATAAATTGGATTATTATGACAATCAATACAATTACAATTATTACAAAATTGCTTTTTTGCTAAACATTCACAATATTTTTTTAAACATTTTGTCTTCGAACATGTACAATTATGTTTTCTTGATAAATTTGTTTGAAATATTATATTATTATTATTATCATTATTATTATTATTGTTACCGTTATTATTATTATTATTATTATTGTTACCGTTATTTTCATTGTTATGATTATTATTATTATTGTTATTGTTGTTATTATTATTGTTATTGTTATTATTATTGTTACCGTTATTATTTTTATCATTATATTTGTTATTATTATTTGTATTTATTTTGTTGTTTAATGGAATTTTTTTTATTATTTCTTTTAGTTTATTTAATTGAGATGATAAATCTAAATTTTCTTTTTGAAAAAGAGATGGCAATGTTTTTGTATTTATTTCTTTTTTTGATATTGGATAATTGATATCTTGACTATTTGAATAGTACATTTTTTTTATTATTTAATAATATATTTATTGTTATATTAAATACATTTATGTAGGAATACTGTTCTTTAATTTAAAAATAAATGAATTCTTTTTTAGGATAATTAATTATTTAATTTATAATTTATTAGTTTTAATTATTTTATAATGAGAAATTAAAAGAATTTACTTAAAAAATTTTTAGAATTTTTTATTTTTATTATTATAATTATCATAATTATTTTATTGTGTAATTAATTTTACAATGAAATTGATTTTTTTTCTTTCTTTCCTTTTAATCTTAAAAAAATGTGAGCATAAATATATTTCAACAATAAAAGAAATTTTATTATCAACAAGTGGAATATTTACAGAATTGAAAAAAATACCTTTTACAAATAATTATACTATATTTGAATTATCAAATGCAAAATTATTTGCTCCACCAATTTCTTTATTAAATATTGAAAATGTAAACAATAATTCTTTTAAAATTTCAAATATTATTTTTACTATTATATTAGATATAAAAATTTCTTTTAAAAATTATAATTTAACTTATTTAACTTTTCCTCAATCAATTTATGAAATAAAATATGATAATTTAGAATTTGTGTATGAAGAAAAGTATAGAATTAAATTAAATGAAAATAATAATAATTTTTCTTTAATGAATACTTTTAATAATATTACTACTTTAGGTTCTTTAACATATTTTAATGATTTTACTAAAAATAAAACAATTATCAATCATTTAAAAAGCCATTTTGATTTTGCTTTGAAACAAAAAATTATTACAACTCAAAATAATATTAATTTATTTACTATTGATGCAAAAAGAATATTTACTTTAACTTTAAATAAAAACTATTTTATAAATATCAAATATAATAATTCTATTTATTTATCTTCTTATTTATTAAGAAAAATTGATTTTGAAAATGATAAAACTATATTAGTAGAAGATGAAGAAAATATTAAATTAAAAGAAATATATTTTGAATTTGAAATAAATATAAAAAAAAATAATAAAGAAGAAACTCTTTATTCTAATGTTATTATAGGAGATAATGAATCTCAAATATCAATTTTATCAAAAAAAACATTTATTCTTTCAGGATTTTATAAATTTACAAATGAATTTAATGAAAGTCAAATTTTTGAAATAATAAGAAATAATTATTCAACATTATTAGATTCAAAAATAGAAGATTATTATAATAAATAATGATTAAAATTATCATTTAATATCTTATGTATTTAATAAGATTTCTTTTTAAATAATATTTTTATTTTTAAATTAAATAAAAAATCTTTAATAATAATAAAATTTTAATTTTTTCAAAAGAATAAAAATTAAAAAATTTATTTTTCTTATTTTGAAAAAAATAAATGAAAAATTAAATGAAATCACTGAATGATACAAATCAATTTTTAATAACAAATCAAATTACTTTAAAAAAACAAAATACTAAATCTTATTTTTTTCAAAATAAAACTAATGATTCATCATCAAGAGAAAAGAATAAAAATCCAAATTTATTTATTAAAAATAAAATTGGAAAAAGTATAATTTTTAAAGAAAAAAAAAGCAAAGAAAAAATAAGTAAATCTAATAGTTTAAGTAAAGATAAAATGATAAATAAAAATTTATTAAAATTTCCTGATTCAATTAATTTCGAAAATAATACTTTATTAACAAATAGAAATAAATCAACTTTAAAATTAAACACAAAAATTTATGAAAAAGTTATTGATAAATTATTTTTTTATATGAAAAATATTCTTCCTTTAGAAACATATGAAAATATAAAAAATAAATTTATTTTAGATTTCAAACAAGAAATAATAAATATAAATAATCAATTAAATATTTCAAATCAAAAAGAGAATAAATCTTCTTTATCAAATATAATAAAAAAAACAATTTTAAATATATCAAATAATAATAATAAAATTTTTTCCCCAAAAAATATTAAAAATGAAAAAAATAAAATTTCTTCTTTATATTCTTTAAAAAAAAGATATAATAAAAATATAAGTAAAACAACAAATAATAGTATAAATAAATCAAAGGAAACAAATTATTCTTTATCAAAAGGAATAATTGAAAATAATAAAATAAAATTATCAAAAAAAAGAAATGATAAATATGATAGAAAATATACTTTAGTAAATACAAAAATAATGTTAAATTCAAAATTATTCCAAAAATTAAAAGATGATTATATTAAATTAGATTTAGGAAATAAAACAATGAGAAATAAAAAAAATAAAAAAACTATTCTCCAAATTTCAATAAATAATTTAAAAACTATTCATAATAGAAATTTACAAGTTACAAATATTTCTGAAAGTAATAGTCAATCAATTTCTAATTCAATTAATAAGAAAAATAATAAATTTAAATTAAATAAATCTTTATATTTCTCAAATATTAAAAAAAAAACAAAAAATATTTTAAATAATGATAATAAAAATATTATTAATAATAATATAAATAATTTAAAAATATTTAATAGTAATGAATTAGATAACAATTCAAATTTAGGAGTGAATATAATAAATATTAACAACCCAAAAAAAAAAGTTAGGAAACTTTCCGACTCTTTTGAAATAAATGCAGATTTCTCAGAATCGAGTTCTTCCCCAGATGAAAATAATTCAAACACATTTAATTCAACTTTATTTCCTTTAGGCTTAAATCAGAATACTAGTTTATTTAATAAAATATCTAATTATGGTCAAACTAATATAAATACGTTTAACATATTAAAAAAGAATCAAATAAATAATTACAGCCTTGTCTTTGGACAAACATTAGAAACTCAAGAAGCAAGACTTAAATATCAATCGCAATATGGTTATTTAAGTTCATATAAAGTTTGCAAAGTTTTGATAAAAAGTGGAGAAGATCTAAGACAAGAACAATTCGCCTCGCAATTAATTAATGAATTTGCCCAGATATTTAAAATCGAAGAAGTCGATTGTTATTTATATCCTTATGAAATAATTTCCACTGGAAATAATGCAGGTATAATAGAAGTATGTCCAAATTCGATATCATTAGATGAATTAAAACACAAAACAAGTTTCGATCCGAATAATACATTAAAGACATTTTATGAAAAATATTTCGGTAAAGGGACTAAAAAGTATAAAAAGGCCGTGAGAAATTTAGTCCGTTCTTTAGCAGGATATTCCCTAGTTTGTTATTTTTTACAAATCAAAGATAGACATAATGGAAATATTTTAATAAATAATGAAGGATATTTAATTCAAATAGATTTTGGATTCTTTTTATCAAATGCTCCAGGAGGTGAATTTGAAAAAGCTCCTTTTAAATTAACTGATGAAGTAATAGAAGTTATTGGTGGTATAAATTCTAAATATTTCCAAATTTTTAGGAAATTAATGTGGAAGGGGATGTTGGCTATTGCAAAACATTATGAAAAAATAATGATTTTGGTTGAAATGATGTATTGTGGTTATGGTAAAAAATTGGAATGTTTTAAAAGTGGAGATTTAAGTTTAGCTAAATTAAGGGAAAGATTTAGACCTAAGAAAAATATGAAAACAAGGGAATATTTAGCTTTGGTTGATGAACTCATTCAACAAGCTTTATCCTCTTGGAGAACTAAATGGTATGATAAATATCAATATTTCTTCGAAGGAATATTTTATTAATTATTTTTCAAATTAATAAATCATTTTTCATAT
>JAEEGK010013323.1_pt1 | contig 18541 bp, 7 predicted proteins | sample 8958771 | NCBI WGS metagenome assembly JAEEGK01 (sample SAMN16246547, study PRJNA631951) | gut metagenome | biome: gut microbiome; feature: rumen; material: SC-attached | host: Bos | place: Iran: Karaj | collected 2018-10
TTCATTAATAATATAGGTGAAAATCCTTTTCAATTAACTAATTGTTTATATCCTAAATCAACTCAATATATACAAAGAGCATATATATATTGTGAGAATGGACTTTTCATAAATACATTATCAGATTTATTATCAAATTCATTATCTTCACATTCATATTCAACTTCACCACCATCAACAACATTAATACCTCATCAATATGAAATTGGAGCTACGACCTTTAGATTCTCAGATCATAATATTTATGGAATAAAAACTAAATTATCATCAAGGAATAGTTTTCAAATAATATTACTTAAAAATGGTTATGAGATAATTAACACGTATACTACTACTCCATTTCCATTTTTTGAAGGTTCTAATATATGTGTATTTTCTTTGACTCAATCATCTAATACTTATATATATACTGCTTACATTAGTATTTCTACACCAAAGCTTAATATTATAAGATTAACTATGCCAGATTTTTCCGATGAGATTCATCAAAGTTTTAATTCAATTAATATTGAAAATAGGAGTATTGATTGTAAAGGATTTTCAAGTTTTGAGAAAATAATTTGTGTTTATAGATCTACATATGGATGTTATCTTAGTATACTCAAATATGATTTAAATCAAGATTCTCTTCTTACACAATCTTTAAATAGTAATGGTTGTGATGGTTATTCTGAAAGTCAGAAAATATATGATATTGATCAAAGTAGATTTTTTGTTTGTTTCACAAAAATTGATGAAAGTATAAATTGCTTTCTTCTAAATCAAACTTCTTCTACAATTTTAGTAGCTGCAACTAGTAGTAGTGATTTTTTAACAGGATGTGATATTAATTATTATGATTTTGATATTGGAAAATTTGATGATTGTTATATTGTTTTATGTTCCAAAAAATCACAAAAAAAAATAAATTTTATTCGATTTAAAGGAAATTTTGTAAAATATGGAACTCAAATTACATTTACTTTATCTACTGAAATAAAATTACCATTAATTGTAGATTTATCATCATCTATTACAATGGTTAGTTATATTGATTTAAATAATATTAATGATGGTCAAGGATATATTAAATTATTAATTCTTCCAACATGCACAAGAGCTGAATTTAGTTTATCAATAAATGATAATATTAAAATGGATTTTTCAAGTTATATTAATAATCAAAATTTTAATACACCAAAAATTCAATTTAAGGAATTACCAGGTGGTCAAAGTTTTAAATATTATGATACAATTAATAATGATTATGTTAATGATGTTGAGAAAGATACAATATATGATATAATTATTATTCCACCATTAGGAAGTAATATTAAAGTATTTAAATATACAGCATTATCTACAAGTTATACAAATACTTTTCATTTTTATGGTGCAAATTCAGAAAATATAATAGGAAATTCCTATTGTACAGGGGTAATAAATGTATTTCAATGTTATAAGAGTTGCAAAACATGTAATTCAGGTTCAATAACAAATCATTTATGTAAAGAATGTTTAACAGATTCATCATATTATCCAAAAGTAATAGGTGAAGATATTGAATGTTTTAATTCAGAAACGATTGATGATGGATATTATCTAGATGAAAGTAGTAGTCCTATCTTATGGAAAGAATGTCATGAAAGTTGTGCTAAATGTACAGGAAATTTAGAAAGCAATTGTATTACATGTGCAAATGGGAAATTTTGGAAAAGTAGGACTGAAAAACAATGTGAAGTACCTCCAACAGGATATTATGGTGATACAACAACTGGTTATATTGAACAATGTTATTCATCATGTGAAGCATGTATAATTGGAGGAGATGAAACTAATCATAATTGTGAATCATGTAAAACTGATTATTATTTAGCAGAAGATTTAGATAATAAGAATTGTTATTATCAATTAGATGGATATTATAAAGACACTGCAATATGGAGAAAATGTGCAAGTAATTGTGCTACATGTACAGGAGGAACTGTAAATGATTGTAATTTATGTGCTCCTGGATATTATTTTAAAGATGGAAGTTCAGGTCCAAATAATCCATGCTATAATAGTGATACAATAGATTCTCATTATTATTTGGATACTGATGCTCAATTATATAAAGAATGTTATAGAAATTGTGCTACTTGCTCACAAGGATTGATTAATGATAATCAAAATTGCTTAACATGTGATAGTATTAATTATCCAATTTTATATGGTACTAATTGTTACGATGAATGTCCTTCACCAACATATGAATTTAACAATAAATGTATTGTTTCATGCCCATCATATACAGTTGCAAATAGTAATAATAAATGTGTTTCTTGTAAAGATAAAGACCCCTCTACTGAATTTTTATATAAAGGAAATTGTATAGCAACAAAACCAGATAATACTTTTGTTGCTAATTACAATTATCAAATCCTTGATGATTGTTATCAAAATTGTAAAACATGTGAAACAGGAGGAGATAGTAAAAAAATGAATTGTACATCCTGTATAGATGATTTTTATAGATTAGAAGATAAACCATATCAATGTTATGATAAAGATGAAATTGTAGAAGGATATTTTGTTGATACAACTAATGAAATATTTATATCCTGTTATAAAACTTGTAAAACATGTAGTACAAAAGGTAATGCAATAGATCATCAATGTATAACTTGTAAATCAGGATATGGATTTGACCCATATAATACACATAACTGTATAAATGCATGTAAAGTATATTGGTATAAAGATTTAGATACAGATGAGCATAAGTGTATTGATTCATGTCCATCAAATTATCCATATTTAGTGATAAATACAGGAGAATGTGTTAAAACATGTTCAAGTGCATATAATAGTGTTCCAGTATCTTATTTTACATATGAGTATCAATGCTTGATTAAATGTCCTGAAAATTCTCTTAGAGATGATTTACAGAAGAAATGTCGTTCTTTAAGTAATTTAAATGATTTTTCTTTTTCAATAATTAATTATCTTACTTATATTAATTCTCCTGTTAATAAATATATTTATGGTGATAATGTTAATTTTTTATTATATAATACTACTAAAGAAGGGATTATAGATAGGAATAATATTTCATATCAAGTTGGTATGAGTATATTAGATAATATGGATGAATGTTTTGATATTTTAAAAAATATTTATTCAATTAATGATGATTCTTATTTTTATATTGGGTTATTTGAATTTAATAGAAATGATACTAATGCTCCTCAATTTGATTATATGATTTTTAATAGTAATGGTGTTGAATTAGATAATAATTATTGTAGAAAAGTTAATGTTACTATTTCTAAATATTTTGGTAATAGTTCAAAAGTTTCACTTGCTATTGATTTGTATAATAAATATAAATATGATATTGTTAATTATGCTGAAGGGAATAAATTTTTTTCTGATATTTGTCAAACTTTTTCATATGATGGATATGATATTTTATTAGATGATAGATATAAATATTTTTATCATAATAATGAATATTATTTTTGTGAAAGTGATTGTTCTGATATTTCTTTAGATACTTCAAAATATAGAGTTAATTGTACTTGTTTAGGAAGAAAAAAATTTGAAGGTTATGAAAAAGAAGATTTTGATAAATATTCTTCAAAAAAACAAATTTTTCATGATAAATTTTTTGATTATGTAAAATGTTCAAATAATGTATTTTCAAGCGATTTATTTAAAAAAAATCCAGGTAATTATATTTTATTAACATTCTTTACTATTCAAATTATTTCATGTGTAATTTTTTTTATTAAAGGAAGAAAACCATTTTTTTCTTATTTATATAAAAGTCAAATTGTAGAACCAATAAATAATATTAAAAATATGAGTAATCCTCCTAAAAAGAGAATAGATACTATTTTAAGAGATTTAAAAAGAGAAGATGAAAAGAAAAATAATCCAAAAGAAAAACTTGGTCAACAATATGCAAATAAATATTTATTTAATCAAAATCAATTTAATAATGATAATTCATATAGAAATAGTTTTAATGATAATAATATTAATAATAAAAGTCCAAATAATTATTTTCCTTCTCCAGATAAAGAAACAGATAATGAATTAATTGATATAACTGATCCAAATAAAAAAAAACAAAATTTAGAAAATAAAATAAAATTAGAAGAAGAAGCAAAAAAAAGAGCTTTAGAATTAGAAGAAGCAGAAAAATTAGATAAATTTAATAATGAAATAGAAAAATATTTAAAATATACTTTTAGTGAATTATATTGGTTTGTTTTGAAAAAAAAGCATAAAATAATATCATTATTTTTTAGAAAAGATATTTATGAAATATTTTCTTTTAAATTATCATTTTTAATTCTTACTTTATCATTTGATATTTTCTTTTGTACATTTTATTCTTTTAATTTTTATCTAAAAAATTTATATCATAAAAAGAAAAAAATATTATATGGATATGAATGTGTAATTGGAATTTTAAGTGCAATTTCTTGTTATATTATAATGAAATTAATTGAATATTTTATGGAATATAGAACAGAATTTAGAAAATATGAAATTAATAATGAAAAAGAAAATGATAAAAAAAATTTATATGAACAATTAAATAGTATGATTACTAAATTACAAATTAAATTTATTTTCTTTTTTATTCTTACTTTTGTTTTAAATATTTTTATTTGGTATTTTGTTTGTGCTTATTGTTCAACTTTTAGTCATAGTTTAGCAGGTTGGGGATTAAGTATTTTTTTTGATATTATTATTTCTTTTGGTTTTCCTTTTATTTATTATGCTTGTGCTGTTTCTTTACAATATAATGCTATGATTAAAGTTAAATATGGGCAATATAATTGTTCTATGTGTTTATTAAAATTATAATTTTTTATTTTATATTCGTTTATTATAAATTTATTTTTTTTAATTAAATTATTTTATTTTATATATTTTTTTTTTTGGTGAAATGATATTAAATTATTTTGAAAAAGAAACTATATTTGTGAATGAAAATGTTGAAAAAAATCCTTTTGTTAAATTTACAACAAATAATAATAATGTATATTTGTTTCAAAATATGAATAATTCAATAATTTATTATAATGATAATAGTCATTCTATCAGAAATTTAGTTCCATATAAAAATTTAATGTTAATTAATTTTTGTATTTTTGATTATAAAGAATTTATTGGTTTAATATATAGTAATGGAGATATTTTGTTTATTTCTGAAAATTATATTTTAAATGAAAATTTTGAAAGTTTTTGGGAAACTGTTTCAAATTCCAATTATGATTTAAATGAATATTTAAATAATTCAAATGAAAAAAATAAAAAAAACAATTTATTTTCTGATTTATTAGCTTGTGGGGAAATTAATTTATTTAATAAAAAGAATTTTTATTTCATAAATATTTTTAAAAATTTTCATTTTATTGATGATAATAATGAAGAATTAGATGAAAGAATTATTACATTTTCATCATTACAAATTTGGAATAATAAAATTAATGAATTTCTATTATTTACTTATGAAAATTATATATTTTTTATATCTTTTGGAGAACAAAATAAAAAAGAAATTGATATTGAATTTAAATTATTATATAAATTTGATAATTCAATTTTTAATATTAATTATCTTTCTTATAATGAAAATTTTCAATTTTTAATTGTTCAAACTGAAAATAAATATTATTATATTAGTTTAATTGACTTTGATAATAATATAAATATATTAAAAGAAAATAAAAATATTCAAATAAATGAATTGAATATAAATTCAAATTCTATTTTATCAATTCAAAAATTTAATCAAGAAAAAGCTATTTGTTTTTTAACTGAAAATAATACTTTTGAAATATATAATTTATTAGATTTAAATAAACCCACTCTTCAAATTGATCTAAATAATAAAAAATATTTACTTGATGAGAAAAGTGAAATTATTGCATGTTATCTTTATAAAAAATTACTTTTTATAATAATAAAAAAAGATAAAAAATATTTTATAAATGTCATTAATTACTTTTTAATAACTCAAAATAATAAAGAAAATTTATTCTCAAATAAAATATGGTGTAATATAGATTATAATTTATTAGATGATTTAATAATTATAAATGAAGATATTAATATGGATATTATTAGTTCAATATTTGATAATTATCATCCAGACTCAGTGTTTATTATTTTAACTAATAATAATTTAAAACTTATTAGTCCTAAAATAGGAAATAATTTAATAAATACTTTAGGAAAGTATTTAAATTCAAATTTTAATTATGAAAATTTAAGAAAAATAGAATTATTAAATAATGGTTTAAATAATGAAATATTTGATTCGTTAAATATAATGTTTAATGAACTAGATAAAAAATATTATTTATTACTTGAATTAATATGGAATTTTTCAAATGAAACAAATTTAAAATTAGAAAAATATATAGAAAATTTAAACAGTGATATAAAAGAATGGAATTTAGAATTTATTATTCAATATTTAGTTATAAATTTATATAATAAAAGAAATGAATTTAATAGTTATAATTTTAAACTTTTACTAAATATATATCAAAAAATAGCTAAAAGTAAAAATACTTTTTACAGTGAATTTGTACAGAATAATTTTGAAATTTTATATAAAGGTTATTTATTAGAAAATAAGATTGAAAAAGAAAATATTAAATTTGATAAAATTAATAATTTATCAATGACATTAATTCCATTAAATACAAGTGAAAATGAAATAAATGATGATATTAATGATATTGATAAAAATATTTTTAATAATATCCCAAAAAATAAAATATCAAATATCAAAAATAGAAAATATAATTCAATTGTTTTTACAGTTATAAATAGTAAATATAAAATAATTTCTTCGTTTGAAAAAATCTTATTTTTTTCAATTTTAAAAAATCAATTTAATAAGGAAAAAATTAAATCAAATACTAAATTTATTGATTATCAAATGGAATTTATGCAAAATAACCTTTTAAATTGTGATTCTCCTTTAATATCATTAAAATTATTAATAATTAATATTTTATTTGATGATGAAATTACAATTACTAGAACTGCTATTGAAGAAATTACATTATTTAAACTTAAAACTTTTAAAAATATTGATGAAATCAATAATTTAATTTTATTTTTAATGAATTTACTAAAACTAAATGAAAACATAGGAAAGAAAACTGATACAATTTATATTAATTTATTATCATTTCTCAATATTAATATTGAAAATAATGAAAAAGAAAAAAAAGATAATTTTGATATTTTTGATTTTTTTAAAAGATTTTTAATATCATTTTCATTAAATATTTGGTATAAAGGAAATTCATTATATTTAGATAATAAATGCCAAACTTTAAATTCAATTTTAATAATTATTATTATTTATTATTTCAATAAAATAAAATTGGATGATATTGAAAAGGAAAATTTAAAAATTTTAAACACATTCACAAATTTAATTTCAGAAACTTCTCTTTATAAAAATATAAATTTTACAAAATATATTGACAATATATTAAAAGATACAAATAAAAATAATTATAGTTATCAAAATCATACTTTTCAATTCTTTGAGGATTTTTATAATACATTAAAAAATAATAAAGAAAAATTAGAACAAAATAAAATAACAATTGAAGATTTAATTTATAATTCAAATGCAAATTTAGTCAATTTAAAGAAATTAGAAAAGTTATTTGATATTCAAAAAGACAAATAAATATTTTAAATAATAATTATAATTATATAATTTCATATTTTTTCTTTTTACCTTCATAATATTTTGATCCTTCTTCATCACCATTTTCTTTTAATAATGCAGAAATAAATTTAAATAATTCTGTTAAAACTAAAGCACCAAAAATATTATTTTCCTTATTTGCTTTATAAATACTTTTTATTACATTAACTAATTCTTTCATTGATTCCATATCATCTTTTTCAATTTTATATTCATTTTCTTTTATATAATTTGGAATTATCATTGAAATATTAGTTTCTATTTTATTATTTTTTTCAGTAATTATTGAATTTATTTCTGAAAAATTATTTTCATTGGTTGTAATAGTATATGAAAATTTTTTATTTTTAACATATGATTTATTAATTATTTCAAATGTAATTTCATTTTCAATTAAATTATCATTTTCATTTTGTTCATTTTCAATTTTATTCTTACTTAAAATTTTAAAATTTTCAATTTCAAAAATTAACCCAATATAAAATATAGATGCCCATTGTTTCATATTTTCAAGTTTAGAAGGAAATAAAAGTAAATAATTAATATCAGTAATAATAAAATAGCAAAAAGGTTCATTTGGAAAATAATTAGTTTTAATTTTAAATAATGAATTATCATTATTTAATAAAAAGTCATTAACATTATATTGATTAGAAATAGAAAATTCACCAGGAATATATAATAATTGATAATTAGTAACACAATTATTATATGTTTCAACAAAATTTGGTAAATTGTAAATTATTGTAATTATATTTGTTATTATATCATCTCTTTTTTTAATATCCCATTTTTTACAAAGACAATTAAATAAATTTCTGTTATCAAAAATTGAAGGATATGCAAAGTTAGTTTTACATATTATAAAAGGGATTTTTTTAGCATATTCAGGATTTAAATATATTTCAAAGTTTATTGGAAATCTTCTTTTGTTTAAATCAGTTTGTTTTAAAAGTGTTATTTTTATTTGAATTGAATTTTTTTTATTCATATATATATAAGAAATTTCAAATTTTTTGGGATCAATATTTATTGAAATTTCTTTTTTTATATATCTAAATTATTATTTTTTTATTTTTACCCGGTTCAAGTTTTGTCTGTAAATAACTAAAATCTTCTATTTGAGAATAAATTGGATTTGTATTATTTTTGATTTTAGGTGTTAAAAGTTTCTTTTTCATTTTTTATATATTAATAAATATAAATTTTAAATATATATTAATTAAAAAATTATTAATTTAATTTTTTTATTTATAGTTTTTTATAGATTAGTTTCATTTGAAACAAATTATTATTTTTTTTTTGATAAATAAAATTATTTTCAATTTCATTAGAAATAAAATAATTTAATTAAATAATTTTTAAATATATATTTTTATGTTTTTGTCAAATAAATCCTTACAATTAAAATTTATAGATTATAAAAGTATATTAAAAAATTTGAAACTCTTCATGAAAAAGATAAAAAATATAAATATCATTTCCCATTAAGATTAAATTTAAAAATTATTAATCAATTTAAAATACTCTAAATAAGGAAAAAACATATATCCGAAAATATTAGTTTTAATATAAAATAAATATGTATTAAATAATTTAGAATTTTTTATAAAAAAACAAAGAATGGACTCTTTATTATATAATTTTAGTAAAAAACATTCAAATAAAGAAGAATATTTATCAAATGAAAATTTATTAGAAATAATGTTTAAATATTGTTCTATCTATGATATTTTAAATTTATCTCTTGTATCAAAACAATTTAATAGAATTACACAAAATTTTGATTATCTTTTTAAGAATTTAATAAATAAACTTTTTTTTTCTAATTATGAAAATTATAAGTAAGAATAAAAAAATAATATTTAAATTTTAGTCTTGATGTAAAAGTATCAAATGAATATCAAGTTTTTTGTAGTGTTATTACAAATGATAATAATATTATTTTAAAACAAAATATTTCTTCACCATATTATTCAACTTGGAAAAATTTATTAATTTTAGGAATAAAATTTAAAAAAATATGGATAGATAATCATTTTTCAAATGATTATAAAAATGAACTTTTAAATTTTTCAAATTTTTATTATAAAAATTTAAAATTATGTGATTATATGCCTCGTTTAAGACAAGAAAATAGAATTGTTGAAAATGAAATAAATTCATCTTTACAAATTTATTTATATGATTTTTTATATGAACAACAAGATTTATATAATGAATATAATAAAATTATGAAAAGTATAAATCTTAAACCAAGAAATAATAATTTACCTTTCAAAGATTTTATTTTAAGTTTTCATTATTATTTAAATGAAATAAAAAACGATAATAAAAAATTAAAACAATTAAAAAAATTAAGATGGTATTTATGTTATGATAAAGATAATTATTGTGAAAATGATATATTTATAAATGAAGATATAAATTTAGGAACAAGTACTTTATTTAATGTAGATTTTGATTCTAATAATGAAAGTTTTTCATCAGATGATAATTTATCAATTAATTTAAAAGATAATATTCTTTTACAAGGTTCTATAATGAAAAAAAATATTGATGATATAAATGAAGATGAGCCATTAAATATTGATTTTAATTTAATAGAAAAATTAATGAAAAATGAAGATAATAAATTATTCTATTTATTAAAATGTATTCATTTAACAACAACAATTTTTTGTAGACAATCTATGAATTATTTATATTCAACATATAAAAATCATAAATTTGAATTTATAAAAGAATATAATAAAAGATATAAAAATTTTATTGATTGTGCTATTATAATAAATGATACTTGTGAAAATGTAAATGTTGCAGTAAATTATTTATATGAAGAAATATTTAAAGATTATCCTTCTTTTCCAAAATTTTCAATTTTTCGTTTATTAATTAAAACTTGGTATACTGAAATGACAAATAAAATAAGTGAATATGATTCAATAATGTCTTTTTTTAAACAAGATATTCTTTCTATTTATTTACAGTTTTTTTCTAATGATTTAGATTCAATTAAAATGAATATTACATTACCAATTAAAAATTCTTCTTTGGATGAAACTTTTTTTCAAAATTCAAATCAAACTTTTTCTGATTTTAAAAATACAAATTATACTTCAAAATGCATTTCTAAACAAAGTTCTGATATTAAATTTAAAATTATTTGCCCTTTTGGTTCATATTATGAAGATAATAATATTCGTTATTCAATAATTGAACAAGGTTTAAATTCAATTAATGATTCTTTTTGTAATGAATATTCAGTTTATCTTTTAAATTTAACATATATTGATACTAATAATGTTTATAATGATATAATTGAAAGTATAACAAGTAATATTGAAAGTAAAATTCAAAATTTATACAATAATTTAATCATTGATGAAAAATTACCTGAAAATAAAGTTATTAATGAAATATTAAAACATTTTTCAAGTTATTTTTATACAAATAGAATTTTAAATATATTAAAGTTAAAAGTTTATTCAACTGTTCATTTTGTTTTATCTATGTTATTATCAAATTCAATAATTGAAAAATTTAAATATTTTTTAAGGAATTTTAATATTAATTCTTTATTCAATTCAGGAACTATATTAAAAGAAACAAATAATATAAATTCAAATATTTATCAAAAATTATATGGAGAATTAAAATTATTTCCTTATGATGACAAAATTAAAAATTTGATAATTAACAAATTTTCAGAAGAAAATTTTTCAAATCAGTTAGTTTATTTTAATTTACTTAAACAAGTTGATAAATGGTTTAATGAAGAAAATGAAAAAATGCTAAAAAAAAATAAAAAAGTAGAAAAAGAAATATCAAGAAGAAATATTTCAAATGAATATAATGAATATAAAAGAACACTTCTTTCATTTAGTATAAAACCAAGTTGGGAAATAATAAAAAAAGTAAAAAAAATGGAAAAAGAAAATAATAAAAAAAATAATAATAATAATTTTGAAAAAGAAGATGAAGATATTCAAATGGAAGATTATAATTTAAATAATTTAAATGATAATTTTGATATTAATGGAGTTTATGATATAAATAATTATGATTTTAATGAATTTGAACCTTTTGAAAATGGAAACAATATTAATAATGAAAATAATGATATTGGGGGTTTTGAAAATGGATTAGATTTTAATTTAGATAATTGGAATTTAAATAATAATTAAATGTCATTTTATTTTTTAATATTATATTTGTTGGATGTTTATAGAATTATTTTATTTTATATTTTCAATTTTTTATTGATTTTGAAAATTTATTTTAGGAGTATTGTTTTATTAGGGCGTGAAATTAGTTTTATTTATATAAATTTAATATATTTGTTATATAAAAAATGTAAAATAAAATAAAATAAAAATATCTTTTTTTTAGCTAAATTAATGATAAAAATAATAAAATTAAAAAAATGTTTTTTAAACTAAAACAATTACAACAAAATATACTAAAATAAAAGAAAATGAAAGAATCAGATATTATTGATGAAATAGAAGAATCATCAAATAGTAATAGTTCAAATAATCGAAATTATAAAATAGAAGAGGATAATAATTCAATAAATTATAATGAAAATGAATTAATAAAAGAAAAATTAACAATTGAAAATTTTAAAAAATATTTAGGAATAATAGGAAAAAAAGGAAATAATTTTATTATTGAAAGATTATATCAAACAATACTTAGAAATAGAACATATAAAATTTTCCCTAATTCATTATGTCCAAAAGATATTAAAGAATATTTTAAAAAATTAAATAATTATGAAAATACTTTTAATTATTCTTATTTATATTTTGATATAACTAATAAAGGTTATGTTACTAAAAATGATTTTATTAAAGTTATTAGTAATATTTACTTATTCATTTGTACAATTAATAATTTAGAAAAAATTATTTCAAATGATGAAATTGGAGATTTTTTTGATTATTTACTTTTAGATAATAAAGATTCTAATTCTCTTTGTATAAGTAAAACTAAATTCATTTTACTATTAACAAATAATATTATAAATTTATATGATTTAATTAATAAAAAAAATAATAGAAATAACTTTAATCTTTCCTCTGATAATTTTAATGAAATGAATAATATTTTATTGTCTATTCAAAAATTTAAAAAAATAATATTACAAAAACAAAATATTGAAAGTGACTTATCATTATTTACAGAAAGTTATTTTTCAACAATTGAAGATAATATAATTAATAATATAACAAATAACAAAAATGTATTATCGACTTTTAATAATATTGAAACATTAAATTATTTTGTACCACAAGAAAAAAAAGAAATTGTTGATGATGTTGAAGATATGAGTTTTTCTATTGATGAAAATGAAAAAGAAAATTGTATTATAACAAATAATGATTCAGAAATAAATGACCAAGTTTATGATATTGATTATGTAAAAATTAAAAATATAGAAAATATAAAAATGAATAAAAATAAAAATTTAAATGAACAATGTGAAAATATATTAAATAAAAATAAAGGAAAAAAATTCTTCTTTTTAAAACCTTTTATTAGTAATAATAAAGAATTAAATCAAGATTTAAAAAATAATAATATTGATATTGATAATTGCTTAATTTTAATAGATAAAAATAATTTTATTTCATATATTGATAATATTGATGTTTCTTTTGAAAATTTAAAAAATAATATTTTGTCGAATTATAATATTTTTAAAATTAAAAATAAAGTTAATTTTGATATTATTTTTGCAAAACCTTTAAAAGCCAAACATTTATATTGTTATGATATTATTGAATCTTTTAATCATTTTAATTTAGAATTTTTAATTTATATTTATCAATGTTTACAAAAGACATTTGAATCACTAAAACATTTTAATATTGATAATAATATTTTACCATATAAAATAAAAGATTTTGATTATTCTGAATCAAATCAATATAAATTTTATTCATATTATTTAGATGTAGATTTAAATGATATTAATATAATTTTTAATGAATATGCTCCAAAAATTTTTTATAATATCAGATTTAAATATAAATTAGATTTATTAACAACTTTTAATGTTGAAAATTTAATTTTTAATTTAATAATTGGAAATATTACAAATCTTTCAGATTCAATAATGATTAATAAAAAGAACAAAGATGAATTCATAATTTTTTCCCATGATAAAAAATATATAATAAAATCAATTTCAGAAAATGAATATGAATTGTTAGTGTCGATTCTAACAAATTATTATAATCATATAATAAATAATAAAAAAGATTTATTGTTATTAATTGAATTATATTTAGGTTTATATTCAATATCAATTCCAACTTTAAATATAAAATCATATTTTATTCTAGAAACAAATATTTTTTATACAGAAAATAAAATAAATATAAATCAAATATATGATTTAAAAGGTTGTTCATTAAGGCAATGTTCAAATGGAAAAAATCCTTTAAATGATATTGATTTTATTGATAAAAAAGAAATCATAAAATTAAATCAACAAGACAAATTATTAATATATCAATCATTAATCAAAGATACAAATTTTTTATGTGATAATAATCTTTCAAATTATTCTTTTTTTATTGGAAAAGGAGAAAATATTAATAATGAATTATTAATAAAAGATTCAGGTTATTTATCATCTGATAAAAAATATATTTATTATTTTGGAATTATTGATATATTAACTTGTTATAGCGGAAAAAAAAAAATAGAACATTTATTAAAATCTTTTACACAAAATGGAGAAGCAAGTGTTAAACCACCATCAGAATATAAAGAAAGATTGAGAAAATTTATAAAAGAAATTATGAAATAAAATTTTTTCCCATTATTTATATATTTTTTAATTCATATTAATTGTATATATATAATTTAAATTTATAAATGAATTTTATTTTTATATTCAATTACAAAATTATAATTTATAAAGTAATAATAACTTTTATAAAATTAAAATAATGAAATAAATTCTAATTGATAAAATATATTAAATTAAATGTATTTTTTATAAAAATATGCATAAGAATTGTATTACTTTACCTATAACAAAAAATTTTATTCCTTTTCCAAAACAAATAGATAAACCAATAACCTTAAATCCAAATAATAATAATAATAATAACAAAATAAAAATAGATAAATTATCCCATGAACAATTATTAAATATAAATGATTTGAATATTGAAAAATATAAAAATAGACAAAGTGAAATAATATATTCAGAAGAAGAATATTTTGGAAACAAAAAAATTTCTTTTGAAGAATTAACAGATATAATTAATTTAAAAGAACCATATCCAGAAAATAATTATAAAAATTTCAAATTTAAAAATTATAATCCAAATAATAATATTTTCTTTAATTCAAATTTTGAAAGTGGAAATTTAAGAATGGCAATTAAACATTCAGATAATGAATATGATTTAATAATAAGACCAGATAATAATTCAATAAGAACATTTCAATGGTTTTTCTTTTTAGTTCAATTAAACCCAAATAATAAAAATATAAATCTTCAAGATAAAAATATAATTAAATTCAATATAATAAATATAAGTAAAAAAAGTATAATTTTAAATGAAAATATTAAAGTTTTATCATATTATAATAATTATTGGTCAAGAGATACATTTAATATATTTTTTTATCAAAATTATATTCCATTTAATGATATACAAAATAATATTTATACAATTTATAATTCAAATAATTCTTTAAATATAAATACTAATAATAGTAATGATATAAATAATAATGAAATTTTATTTTTTAATACTTTAACTTTCTCATTTAACTTTTCTAAAATAGATACAAAAGAAAAATATGTCTTATTCTCATATTGTTACCCATATACATATTCAAATTTATCAAATTTCCTATCATCAATATCAATAAATACAAATTATTTATGTTTTGAAGAAATAGGAAAAACAAATTTAAAAAATCCTCTTCAAATGTTATTAATAACAAATTTTAAAGACACATTTGAAAATTTATCAAAAAAGCAATGTATATTACTAACATCAAGAGTTCATCCTGGAGAAAGTAATAGTTCATATATAATAGAAGGTTTAATAGAATTTTTATTATCAAATGACCCAATTGCAATAAAATTAAGAAAAATATTTATATTTAAAATAATACCAATGTTAAATCCAGATGGAGTAATTTTAGGAAATTTTAGATGTAATTTTAAAGGATTTGATTTAAATAGAATGTGGACTGAAGAAAATAATGAATTTTGTCCTACTATTTATTATGTTCATCAAATTATACAAAAGACTTTAAATAGTAGAGAAATATTTTTTTATTGTGATTTTCATGGACATTCAGTTAAACAAAATTTTTTTTTATATTCTTGTAAAGAAAAAAGAGAAAATAATATTAATTATGTAAAATATCATGAATTGGTTTTTAGTTATATTTTCAATAGAGAAAATATATATTTTGATAAGAAATCTTGTTATAATAAAATTCATCCTTCAAAAATGAAAACTGCAAGAGCAGTTATGAAATTAAAATATGGAGTTGATTTAAGTTATTGTTTAGAAACTAGTTTAGGTTCTATTAAAATTCAAAAAGGTTTAATTTATCCTTTTACTATTGAATTATATAAAAAAATTGGAAAAGATTTTTGTATTGCTTTGAGTAAGTTAGTTAATACTAAAATTTATTTTGAAATGTTGAATTTAATTAAAATTGAAAAAAAAGATAAAGAAAATAAAATTAAAGAAAGGAAAAAAGGAAAGAAAAAAAGTACTAAAGATAAAGATATTGTTTTACCACTTATTACTAATGTTAATAATAATAATAATAATAATAATTATATTCATCCTTTTTCTTCTTATAAAAGAAATAAAAGTGAACATTCACTTAGAAATAGTTATTATGGGAAAAAATGTTTTATGAGTATTAATAAATAATATTTATAATTTTATGTCTTTGAAATTTCATTATTATATATTTATAAAATTATAATTTGGATGAAATATTATTTATATATATAAATGAAATAAGGAATTTCGGATTTTATTATTTGAAATATTCAAAAAAAAAAATATATTTTAAAATAAAAAGTTGAAAAATAATAAAATTTAATATTAAAAAATTTAATATAAATTATAATAATTTAAAATAATTTAATTGTTATTATTTACAAAAAAAATAATAAAATAAATAAATTAATTAGCTTTATTTCTTTTCTTTTCCCTCATCTTTTTTTCTATAAAACAAAATATAAGCTTCTCCTTTTGGAATAGAAGGAATATTATTATTAACTAAATTATTATAAGAAACACCTTCAGGAAGTTCTTTAACATCAGTATCATTAAATTGAATCCATCTCTTACTTATATGATGTTTACAAATTGCAATATAATGACCACTTTTTAAATTTCCAGTATGATTAATTACACCATTTAAAATATATTTTCCATTTAATCCTTTATTATTATATTGAGTTAAATCGATTTCTTCATTAAAATCAATTAAAGAATCATTTTTTTCATTTTCAGAACGAAATCTTTTAAAATGTATAATTAATATTTTTGGAAATTTATGTAATTCTTGTTTTTGAAGTGTATATTTTATATCTCCACATATATTACAATGACTATTACTTTGTACTTTTTCTTCTGAAAAATAAAAGTGACATAAGTCATTTAAAGTTAAATCTTTTTCTTGAATTAAATGATATGTATGATCTGTACATCTGTTTAAATCTTTTATTTTGATTATGTTTAATGATATGTTTAATATTACTGATAATATAAATTGTTGATCTTCTTCTATACATTTTCTTAATTTATTATTTAATTCTAAATTTATTGTTGAGTTTTTTTTTAAAAATGAATTTATACAATCACAATTGAAACTTTTTATATTTTCTTTTTCACATATGAAACAATAATAATTGTCTTTTGTTTTATTTTTCTGTGATTTAATTGAAAAATTGTAATTTTGATCTATTTGAATATTTTCATTTGTATTTAAATATTGTTTTACATAATCATTTATTTCATTAAATATTTTTAAATAAATCATATTTTCTGCTTTTTCTTCTGAATTAATATAATAACTAAATATTCTTGGATAAGTAAAATTTTCACTTTTTTCATTTTCTTCTTCATCTTCATCTTCATCAACAGAATTATTATTAGGAATATTAATAATATTAAAATTTAATTCAATATAAAAATTACTTTTTCTCAATTTGGAATTAGAAAAATTAGGATTATCCTCAATTAAAAATAAAAAAGATCTTCTATTCATTAAATTTTCACATCTTTCATCATTATCTAAAATTTTTTCTAATTTATTTTTATAAACCATATAAAAAGTACCAGAAATTAAATTATAATTAGAAATAGTTTTAACAATTTCAATAATATTTTCATATTTCATATTATCATTAATATTAACAAACATTTGACTAGGTTTATGATTTTTTTTAATAGGAATAAAATATAAAAAAACTCTATAAGAATTAGGAATAGGTAATTCTAAACAAGAAAAAGGTTCATAATTTTCAGTAATAATTTTACCACAATTATAACATTTAATGCAAGAATTCATTTGACCAAAAAATTGATCATTTATAAAAGAATCATTACATTCTTTATATGATTTTTCTGCTTCATATGATTGTGTTTTTCTTAATAAATTATCATTTTGTATTTCTTTTCTTATTTCATAACCATTTAAATTTATTTTTTTATTTAATGCTAAATGAAGACAATCTAAAATATTTGTTAATACTTCATGAGAGTCTTGTTGAGTATTTTTACCAAATTCTGGATAAAATAATTCTAAAGA
>JAEEGK010013324.1_pt1 | contig 18539 bp, 30 predicted proteins | sample 8958771 | NCBI WGS metagenome assembly JAEEGK01 (sample SAMN16246547, study PRJNA631951) | gut metagenome | biome: gut microbiome; feature: rumen; material: SC-attached | host: Bos | place: Iran: Karaj | collected 2018-10
GGGTGGAACTGAGATAGCAGTTGGACTACCTCTACTTATGGCAGGTGCCTTAGCCTTTGCAATCTTAATGTTTGGATTTGCTGTTCCACTTGGTAAGAAAACCTTTGGCACTGCGCAACCAAAAGGATTTAAAGAGAATGTGCCAGGAATATTTATGGGTTTTGGCATGGTAATGGTCTTTGGAGCCTTATTCCTCCAAGGTATTCTTCTCATCATTTCGTAATCAAACTATTCATTTTGAGGCCGGGAAACCGGTCTTTTTTAATACCCAAAAAGTGAAAAATGAGGCACTTAAAACACTAAAAAGATGAAAAAATGGGTAAAATTTATAACTTTTTTTGAGGCATTTTGCTGTATGTGTTTCTCTATATAAAAAATTTTTTATTTTATTATTGACACATATACACGTATAAGAGTAGTATTTGAACGTTGACTGCTCGCGATGATGTGCGAGGTTGCGGACACACCCACAGGCGTTGTCATGAAGGTGTTTCCGGTAATTCGCATTGAGTGAGATATGAGTCAAAGCCTGAAAGTGATATAGGAGGAAATTTCATGGCAAAAACTACTAAGATTAGAGTTCGCCTCAAAGCTTACGATCATGTCAACCTTGATCAAAGCGCTGAGAGAATCGTTCAAGTAGCGAAGAACTCTGGGGCTACTGTTGTGGGCCCAATTCCACTACCAACAGAAAAACAAGTATTCACGATTTTAAGAGCTGTTCACAAGTACAAAGATTCCCGTGAACAATTCGAAATCAGAACACACAAACGTATTATCGATATTACAAATCCAAAGAAGGAAACACTCGATGCTCTTAAGAACCTCGACCTTCCATCAGGAGTAGATATCGAAATCAAACTTTAAGGAGGTAAGACAAGATGAAAGCAATTTTAGGTCGTAAAATGGGCATGACTTCTGTCTTCGCTGAAGATGGTACATTATACCCAGTCACAGTCGTTGAAGTCTTACCAAACGTTGTCACTCAAGTCAAAACCCTTGAAAAAGATGGTTACGTCGCTGTCCAAGTTGGTTACGAAGAAAAGAAAGAATCTCGTGCTAACAAAGCAGAAAAGGGAATTGCCAAGAAAGCAAACACCGTCCCACATTATGTTTCAAAAGAATTACGTGGTGATGAAATGGGTGCTTACCAATTAGGTGACACAATCAAAGCCGATTTATTCAAAGATGGTGACATCGTTGACGTTATCGGAACAAGCAAAGGTCACGGTTATTCCGGAACCATTAAGAGATGGCATATGCACATCGGTCCAAAAGGACATGGTTCAGGTTACCACAGAGGACAAGGTTCCTTCGCTAACAATGGTCGTTATAACCACGGTGTTATGCCAGGAAAACACATGTCCGGACATCACGGCAACAAATCCGCTACATTATTAAACTTATTAGTGGTCAAGGTTGATGCCGAAAAAGGTTACATCTTAGTTAAGGGTGGATTACCAGGTGCTAAAAAGAGCATCGTGACAATCAGATCCGCAATTAAGACTGTCAAAAACAAAGAAAGTGTTAAATCTTTAATTAATAGAGCACCAGCTCCAGTAGTTGAAGAAACACCAGTTGTCGCTGAAGAAGCGAAAGCTGAATAAGTTCGAAAGGAGATAGAAAATAATGGCAGAAAAGAAATCCGTCAGCGTTAAAGTTCTTAACATGGCTGGCGAACAAGTCAAAGATTTAAAACTCGCCGGTTCTGTCTTCGCCGTTGAACCACACAAACAAGCAATGTTCAACGCTGTCCAAGTAGAACAAGCAAATTCACGTCAAGCCACAGCTAAAACTAAGGTTAGACATGAAGTCTCCGGTGGCGGTAAGAAACCATGGAGACAAAAAGGAACTGGTAGAGCCCGTGCAGGTAGCTCCAGATCCCCAATCTGGGTTGGTGGTGGAACAGTCTTCGGACCAGTTGGAAACCAAAACTTCACCATTAGCCAAAACAAGAAAGAACATCAATTAGCAGTTAAAAGTGCTTTATCACTCAAGACTCCAAAAGACTTAGTGGTCGTCGATGAAATCAAATTCGCCGATAAGAAAACTAAGGAATTCGTCAAGATGTTAAAGGCTATCAAATGCGAAGTTAAGACACTCGTTGTCGTTAACGAAATTGATGAAAACTTATTCGCAAGCGTCCGTAACGTCGCTTACGCAAAAGTGGTCACAACTGACAATGTCTCCGTTTATGACTTATTAAACGCTGACAAACTCGTCATGAGTGAAGCCGCTGTTAAAGAAGTTGAGGAGGCATTGAAGTAATATGGCAGCCAAGAAAAAAGTCGAAGCACCAGCAAAAGCAGGCTTCCCAAAAGCGACTGAAAAAGACTTCTCCGTTATCGTTAAGCCAGTCATCACTGAAAAGTCCATGGCTAAAATGCAAAACGAAAACAAAGTCACAGTCAAAGTTGCTGCAACAAGTAACAAAACTGAAATCAAACTCGCATTTGAAAGAATCTTCCAAGTGAAAGTCGTTGATGTCAGAATCGTGAACGTTCACGAAAAAGCAACAACCCGTGGAACTCGTTATCAAGGCAAGATCCAAGGTTACAAGAAAGCGATTGTCACCATTAAAGAAGGCGAAGCAATCGACTTATTCAAAGAATAATTTAGTTCGTTATTCTTAAATTATAGGAGGAAAAAGTAATGTCAATCAGAACTTACAAGCCTACTTCTGCAAGTAGACGTAACATGACAAACTCGACATTCGAAGAAATTACAACCAGCACTCCTGAAAAAAGTTTATTAGTCACTTTATCAAAGTCCGGCGGAAGAAATAACCAAGGTGTTATCACCTGCCGTCACATTGGTGGAGGTCACAAGAGAAAATACCGTTTAGTTGACTTCAAACGTAATAAGGACAATATCCCTGCTGTTGTAAAGACTGTTGAGTACGATCCAAACCGTAACGCTAACATTTGCTTAGTCGCTTACGCAGATGGTGAAAAGAGATACATTCTCGCACCAAAAGATCTCAAAGTTGGGGATAAAATCATATCAGGCGTTGCGTGCGATATTAAAGTAGGTAACGCGATGGCCCTCAAGAGTATTCCTGAAGGTACATTCGTCCATAACGTGGAATTAGTTCCAGGCAAGGGCGGACAATTATGTAGAGCAGCAGGTGCTGCTGCACAAGTACTTGGTAGCGAAGGCAAATACGTTATGCTTCGTTTAGCAAGTGGCGAAATGAGAAAAGTTCTCGCTGAATGCCGTGCCACAATTGGTACAGTCGGTAATGAAGATTGGAACTTAATCAATTTCGGTAAAGCTGGTAAGAACCGTTGGTATGGTGTTAGACCAACAGTTAGAGGTTCTGTCATGAACCCAAATGACCACCCACATGGTGGTGGTGAAGGTAAATGTCCAGTTGGACGTGATGCACCAAGAACTCCTTGGGGTAAACGTGCAATGGGTGTTAAGACCAGAAACAACAAGAAAAAGTCTACCAAATTAATCATCCGTAGACGTAACGCGAAATAGGAGGAACGAACAATGGCAAGAAGTTTGAAAAAAGGCGCATTCGTTGATGACCATTTAATGAAAAAAGTCGAAGCTTTAAACGCTGCTGGCAAAAAAGAAGTCATTAAAACATGGTCCCGCCGTTCAACAATTTATCCATCTTTCGTTGGCCACACATTCGCGGTCTATAACGGAAGAGAACACATCTCTGTGTACGTCACAGACGATATGGTCGGACATAAACTCGGTGAATTTGCTCCAACAAGAAAATACACCGGTCACACAGGCCACACTGCTGAAGATAAAGCAGCCGCGGCTGGTAAATAATAGGAGGATAGCTAACAATGGCAGAAACAAAGAAAACTACCAAGAAGGCAGTCAAAGCTGAAGCTCCTGTAGCAGAAGTTAAAGAAGAAGCCCCAAAAGCTGAAGCTCCTAAGAAAACAACAACTAAAAAGGCTGCTGCGAAAAAAGAAGAAAAGAAAGTCGAAGCACCTAAGAAAGAAAAACCAACCCCAACAGAAGCTAGAGCAATTGCTTATAACGTGAGAGTTACTCCTAGAAAAGCAAGACTTGTTATTGATCAAGTCAGGGGTAAAGACGTCAAAGTCGCATTAGGTTTATTAAGAAACATTAATCGCGCTGCAAGCGAACCAGTTAGTAAAGTAATTAAGTCCGCTGCTGCTAACGCTATCAACAACTTCGGTTTTGATGAAGATAGATTATATGTCGCTGAAATCTATGCTAACGACGGCTTAAAAATGAGAAGATACTTACCAAGAGCGAAAGGTTCCGCTTCTGGTTTAGTTAAAAGAAACTGCCACATCACCGTGGTTGTTAAGATGAGATAAGGAGATTGATACAATGGGTCACAAGGTTAATCCAGTAGGAATGCGTGTCGGTGTCAACAGAGAATGGAATTCTCGTTGGTACGCTACAGACAAAGAATTCCCTGTTTACTTAAACGAAGACATCAAAATTCGTAAATATCTCGAAGGTTCATTAAAAGAAGCTTTATTATCTCACGTTGAAATTGAAAGAACCAAAAGCGATAAAGGCAACACATTAGTTGTTAAATTATTCGTTGCACGTCCAGGTGTTGTTATCGGTACAGATGGCAAAAACATCCTCGTCGTCAAAGAAGCCTTAGTCAAATTAACAGGCAACGCTAACTTAAGAGTTGACGTTATCGAAGTTAAGAATCCTGACTTAGATGCTAACATCGTTGCTGCTTCTATCGCCAAACAACTCGAAGAAAGAGCAAGCTTTAGAACCGTTCAAAAGAAAGCTATTCAAAGAGTTAGAAAAGCTGGCGCTAAAGGATGCCGTACCGTTGTCGGTGGTCGTCTTGGTGGCGCTGATATCGCTCGTGCTGAAGGCTATAAAGAAGGAATCATTCCTCTACATACCTTACGTAGTGATATCGACTACGCTCACGCAGAAGCTGCCACTCAATATGGTCGCTTAGGCGTTAAGGTCTGGATCTGTCGTGGAGAAATCCGCCCAGAACTCGAAAAGAAAGAGAAAGGAGAATAAGCCATATGTTACAACCTAACCGTGTTAAATATCGCCGTCCACATATCTTAAAGTATGAAGGACACTCAAAAGGCGGAACAGAAGTTAGCTTTGGTGAATTTGGCTTACAAGCTCTTGAAGGTGCTTGGATTACAACCAGACAAATCGAGGCTGCTCGTGTTGTCTTAAGTAGATACACAAAACGTGGTGGACAAATTTGGATTAGAATTTTCCCTCACTTAGCAAAAACAAAGAAACCTGCTGAAGTCCGTATGGGATCTGGTAAAGGTTCCCCAGAGGATTGGGTCGCAGTCGTACAAGAAGGCAGAGTTATGTTTGAAATCGGAGGAGTTGCTCCTGAAGTCGCTAGAGAAGCACTCAGACTTGCAGCTTATAAACTCCCAATCAAATGTAAAGTTGTCTCGAAAGGAGAGTAAGAGCTATGAAAATTAGTGAAGTCCGTGAAATGTCAACAAGCGAGCTCAAAGAAAAGCTCTACTCGCTTAAAGAACAACTCTTTGAGTTAAGACGTAAAAAATCCGTCGGAACACTCGAAAGAGGAGAAGACGTCATCACTGTGAGAAGAGATATCGCTCGCGTCAACATGGTGTTACGTGAAAGAGAACTCGAAAGTAAATAAGGAGAACATAAAAAATGGAAGAAAGAAATTTAAGACGTTCCATTCAAGGTGTCGTTGTAAGTGATAAGAATGACAAGACCATTGTTGTCCTTGTTGAAACTCACAAGAAACACGCTAAATATGGAAAGCGCGTTAAATATAGAAAGAAGTATTACGCGCACGATGAAAACAACGAAGCTAAAGTTGGCGATACAGTTACCATCATGGGAACTCGTAAATTAAGTGCCACAAAGAGATTCAGACTTGTTAGCATCGACAAAACTGCTGAATTATCTGTTAAGGAAGCAGAAAAAGAATTAAAAGAAGAAATCTTAACCGGTGAAATTGCTACTGCAGAAGTCGAAAAGAAACCTGCAGAAGAGAAAGAAGTAGCTGAAGAAGTTAAAGAAGAAAAGGAGGCCGAATAATTATGATCCAAAAGGAAACTAATCTTGTCGTCGCAGATAATAGTGGCGCTCGTAAAGTTCGTGCTTTCACCCTCTACGGAGGAAGTAAAAGAAAAACATCTTACATTGGTGACATTATCCAATGTTCCGTTAAAGAAGCTATTCCAAACGGAAAAGTGAAAAAAGGTGACATCGTGAGATGCGTCATCGTTAGATGTAAGAAACCAACTCAAAGACCAGATGGTAGCACAATCGCCTTTGATGACAACGCAGTTGTTATCATTAACGACGATAATGCCCCAGTCGGAACCCGTGTTTTCGGTCCTGTGGCTCGTGAGTTAAGAGACTGTGGTGTTGAAGGATTCATGAAAATTGTTTCCTTAGCCCCAGAAGTGTTATAAGGAGGAGACCGTCATGAACTTAATTAAAGGCGATAAAGTCATTGTCATCGCTGGCAAAGACAAGGGAAAGACTGGTGCAATTCAAAAAGTTGATCCAAAAACTAACCGTGTTGTTGTCGAAGGTGTCAATCTCCGTAAGAAACACAAAAAACCAACCCAAGCTAACCCAGAAGGAAGCATCGTTGAGATCTATGCTCCAATCGATGCATCTAACGTTATGCTTGTTGATCCAAAAACCAAAAAACCAACCCGTGTTGGTCACAAAGTGGTAAAAGGAAAGAAAGTCAGAGTCGCTCTTAAGAGTGGCACTGAATTATAAGGAGGATAAGCACAATGGCAGAAACAAAGAAAACTACCGCTAAAAAGGTAGAAGAAGCTCCAAAGGCTGAAGCTCCAAAGAAAACTACAGCAAAGAAGGCTGCTGCTCCTAAAGCAGAAGCTCCAAAAGCAGAAGCACCAAAGGCTGAAGTTAAGGCTGCTCCAAAAGCAACCAAGAAAACCGGTAATGGCAATAAGAAGGCCGCTATCACTTCCCGTTTAAAGGAAAAATACGATAACGAAATCAGAAAAGCATTAAATGAAAAATATCACTATTCTTCAGTTATGCAAATTCCTGCCTTAGACAAGATTGTCATCAACATCGGTGTTGGCGAAGCAACTCAAGACGCTAAGAAATTAGAAGAAGCAGTTGCAGAACTCGCTCAAATCACTGGTCAAAAACCAGTCATCACACACGCTAAGAAATCCATCGCTTCCTTCAAATTAAGAGAAGGACAAGCCATTGGATGTAAAGTTACCTTAAGAGGAATCAGAATGTGGGACTTCGCTGATAAGCTCGTCTCTATCGCTCTCCCACGTGTCCGTGACTTCCGTGGTGTTTCTAAAAACGCTTTCGATGGTCGTGGTAACTACACCTTAGGTATTAAAGAACAATTAATCTTCCCAGAAATCGATTACGATAAGGTTGCGAAGGTTAGAGGTATGGACATTGTTATCGTCACTACCGCAAAAACTGATGAAGAAGCATACACATTACTCGAATTATTGGGTATGCCATTCCATAGATAAGAAAGGAGTCCGAAATAATCATGGCAAAAACAAGTGCTAAAGTCCGCTGTGCGAGACCAAAGAAGTACAAAGTTAGAGAATATACTCGTTGTGAACGTTGCGGACGTCCTCACGCTGTCTATTCAAAATTCCATTTATGCCGTATTTGTATCCGTGAACTCGCATACAAGGGTGAAATCCCAGGCTTAAAGAAATCATCTTGGTAATATAGGAGGTAAATGAACAATGATGTCAGATCCAATTGCGGATATGCTTACCCGCATTAGAAATGCAAATGCATTAAAATATGAAACTGTCAAAATGCCTTCTAGCAAGATGAAAGTTGAAATCGCGAAGATTTTAAAAGAAGAAGGCTTCATCGTTGACTACAAAGTCAAAGGTGCAACCAAAAAGGAATTAACAGTTTCCTTAAAATACGCTGCCGATGGCACAAGAGTCATCTCCGGCTTAAAGAAAATTTCTAAACCAGGCTTACGTGTTAACGTTGGCTGCGACAAACTCCCAAGAGTTTTAAAAGGTTTAGGTATTGCGATCATCTCCACCTCACAAGGTGTTATGACTGATGCAAAAGCAAGAGCTTTAGGCATCGGTGGTGAAGTCATCGCATATGTCTGGTAGGAGGTATCGATATGTCACGTATTGGTAATAAACACATCGAAATTCCTGCTGGAGTTACAGTTGAAGTCTTAGAACACGCTGTCAAATTAACAGGTGCTAAAGGTTCCTTAGTGGTCCCAGTCAATGCTGGTATCTCTGTGGAAGTCGAAGGTACAACATTAATTTGTAAGAGAGCTAACGACCAAAAACAAACCAAACAAAATCACGGTACAACCCGTGCTAATATCCATAACGCAATCGTTGGAGTTTCTAATGGATACAAAAAGGAACTCGAAATGAGAGGTATCGGTTATAAAGCACAACTCCAAGGCAACAAAGTTGTCTTATGGGCTGGCTATAGCCACACCGTCACCATTGAACCAAACGAAGGTGTTAAGGTCACATTACCTTCCCCAACAGAAATTATTGTTGAAGGTATTGATAAGCAAGCAGTTGGACAAACCGCTGCTAGAATCAGAGAAGTCCGTCGTCCAGAACCTTACTTAGGTAAAGGTATTCGTTACAAAGATGAATACGTCCCACTTAAAGAAGGTAAACGTGCTGGCGGTAAGAAATAATTAGAAAGGTAGGTATATAAAATGATTAACAAAGAAAGTAAAAACATTTCTAGAGTTAGAAGACATGCCCGTGTCAGAGCCAAAATCTCTGGTACCACAGCTTGCCCAAGATTATGTGTCTATCGTTCTAACAAAAACATTGAAGCTCAAATCATCGATGATGATAAGAGAGTAACATTAGTTGCTTCTTCTTCAATGAGCTTAAAACTTGAAAACGGCTCCAATATTGAAGCTGCAAGTAAAGTTGGTGCTGATATTGCTAAGAAAGCATTAGCAAAGAAAATCAAGAAAGTTGTCTTCGATCGTTCTGGATATGTCTATCACGGACGTGTCAAGGCACTTGCAGAAGCCGCTAGAGAAGCTGGCTTAGAATTCTAAAGGAGAGATTAAATCATGGCAGAAGAAAAAGTTGTTACTGAAGAAGTAAAACAAGAAGCTCCAGCTACTGAAGCTCCTAAAGAAGAAAAAGCCCCTCGTGGCGACCGTCGTCCACACGGTGACCGTAAAGGTGGCCGTCCAGATCGTAGAGATCGTAAAGAAAGACGTGAAGTCAAAGATGACATGGAAGAAAGAGTAGTCTTCATCAACCGTGTTTCTAAGACTGTTAAAGGTGGACGTCGTATGAAATTTACAGCCCTCGTCGTCGTTGGTGATCACAAAGGCAAATACGGCTTTGCATTAGCAAAAGCTGCAGAAGTCCCAGACGCCATCAAAAAGGCAAGTGAAGCTGCAAGAAAGAAACTTTATTCCATTCACTTAGTGAAAGGAAACACCATCTCCCACGAAGTCGTTGGTAAATTTGGTGCTTGTAATGTCTACTTAAAACCTGCTCCTGAAGGTACTGGAATTATCGCCGGTGGCCCAGTCAGAGCAATTCTTGAACTCGCAGGTGTTCAAAACGTGTGCTCCAAAGTCTATGGTAGCCGTGCTCCAATCAATATCATTAGAGCAACAAACCAAGGTTTAAATAACCTTAAGAGCTACAAGACAATGAAGGAATTACGTTCCAAAGAATAATAAAAAAACACTAAAGTTTAAGGAGGTGCACAAATGAAATTACATGAACTTCAAGCGACAGCCGGAAGTAGAAGCGAACACTATCGTAAAGGTAGAGGCATCGGTTCTGGAAACGGTAAAACTGCTGGAAAAGGACATAAAGGACAAAACGCACGTAGTGGCGGTGGAGTCGCTTTAGGTTTTGAAGGCGGTCAAATGCCATTATGGAGAAGACTCCCAAAAAGAGGATTCAACAATGTCAACCGTGTTCAATACGCTGTCGTTAACGTTAACGATTTAAACAGATTTGATGAAGGTACTATCGTCACCCCAGCGTTATTAAAAGAAGCTGGCTTAATTGGAAAAGAATTCAATGGAGTCAAAGTCTTAGGTGCTGGCAAACTTGAAAAGAAATTAACTGTTCAAGCTGCTAAGTTCTCTAAGAGTGCTGAAGAAGCAATTAAAAACGCTGGTGGAACAGCTGAGGTAATCTAATTATGAAAAAGATTGCTTCGATTCTTAAAAATAAAGAAATCATGAACCGTATTTTGTTCACGGTTCTCATTCTCTTTATCTTCCGTATCGGAGCACAGATAACAGTCCCAGGTGTCAATCCTGAGGGATTAGAAGAATACCTCAACTCTGGTTCTGCCTTATCACTTATGAACATGTTAGGTGGTGGAACACTTCAAACGTTCTCCATCTTCGCTCTTGGCGTCTCTCCATATATTACTGCACAAATTATTGTTCAGTTATTATCCACGGATGTCTTACCAGCTCTTTCCGAGCTTAGACGTCAAGGCCAATACGGAAGAAAGAAAATGGAATACGCAACCCGTTACTTAACCTTATTATTAGGTGCGGTTCAAGCGTATGGTATTATCAAAACAATTGAAAACACATCGACGGAAGTCAAATTCCCTCTCATGGAAACTCTTAGAGCTAGTAACGCTGAATGGTTAGGTTATCTCTATATCATCATCGTTATGTTAGCAGGTACCATGATTGTCATGTGGTTAGGAGACCAAATCTCAGTTAAAGGTATTGGAAACGGTATCTCAATGATCATCTTTGCAGGTATTGTCTGTTCCTTACCAAACCAATTTGCTCACGCATTCACAACTTATATTTCGACAACTGCAGGAAGTCCAGAAAACTTAGTTATTGCAGGCGTGTTCAAATTCATACTGTATGTTCTGGCTTATATTGTCATTATCGCGTTCGTTACCTTTGTTGAGTTATCACAACGTAAAATCCCTATTCAACATAGTGGAAAAAGCGGTGGACAAACTCAATCAATGGCAAGAGCAAGCTTCTTACCAATCAAAATTAATAGCGCCGGAGTTATTCCTGTTATCTTCGCTAGCTCATTAATGATGGCACCAAGTGTCATCGCTGCATTCGTTGATAATAATTCAACTGATGCTGCTTGGCTTAAGATCTTCTCAACAAGCGAAATGTACGATATGGGAAGTTGGTCAATGCCTTGGGGATTATTAATTTATATCGTCCTCACAGTTGCCTTCACTTTCTTCTATGCAAACTTACAAATTGATCCGCAACAAATGGCGGAGAATTTCCAAAAGAATGGTTCCTATATTCCAGGTGTCAAACCTGGTATTGAAACCGAAAGATACATTCGCCGTGTCTTAAATAGAGTTACCGCAATCGGTGCTTTAGCACTCGTTATCATTGCTTCTCTTCCATCAATCCTCACATTAAGTGGAGTATTCGGTGGAGATAATTCCTTAGTCCTTGGTGGCACAGGAATGATCATCGTCGTCGGCGTTTGTCTCGAACTTAATAACCAAATCGATGGTTTACTCGCTGGTAAATCATTCGATGAAGTTGTTGCTTCAGGAGGTCACTAATTATTATGAAAAAGAACATCATCTTAATGGGCCCACCAGGGGCTGGCAAGGGAACACTTGCTAAACAACTAAAAGAAGCATTTCATCTCGTTCATATCTCCACAGGTGATATGTTCAGAGATGCAATAAAAGCACAAACAGAGCTTGGCAAACTCGCTCAAGGTTATATCAACGAAGGACACCTTGTCCCAGATGAAGTAACTATTGGACTTGTCAAAGAGAGATTATCTCAACCTGATTGTGCAGAGGGATTCCTTTTAGACGGCTTCCCAAGAACTTTGCCTCAAGCAGAAGCTCTTAGTAAGCTTACAAAAGAGATTTCTCGAGAAATTGATGTTGTCATCAACTTAGATTGTGACAACGACGAACTCGTCAGAAGAATTTCTGGTCGTCGCGTTTGTAAGAATTGTGGCGCTCCATATCACATCATCACCATGAAACCAAAAGTGGAAGGTGTCTGTGACTTATGTGGTGGACCACTCTATCAAAGAAAGGACGACAACGAAGAATCTCTTAAAGTTCGTTTAGGACATTATGTTTCTGAAACCAAACCTTTATTAGACTATTACGCTAATTTAGGCTTATTAGAGAGTTTTAACTCTTTAACTGGTAAAGAAGCACTCTTCGATGAAGTTTCTTCATATTTAAAGAAATAATTATGGTAAACATTAAATCTACACGTGAAATTAACTTAATGAAAGAGGCCGGTCGAGTTGTAGGCTTAGTCTTCAAAACTATTGAAGAAGAACTTAAGCCAGGCATGACCACTCTAGATATTGACGCAATTGTGGAAAAGACGATGCTTGATAATAACTGTACTCCTGCTGAAAAAGGATATTATGGTTATCCAGCTAGCGCCTGTGTCAGTGTCAATGACACATTAATACATGGCATTCCTTCAAATAAGATTATTATTAAAGAAGGAGATATCGTCAGTGTAGATATCGTTGCTAATTATTGTGGCTATATGGCAGATGCGTGTCGTACCTTCAAGGTCGGCACGGTCTCCCAAAGAGCCGAAAACATTGTCAAAGTAACTAAAGAGGCCTTCTTTAATGCCTTAAAGTTAGTTAAACCTGGCGCTCACATTGGTGATATATGTCACGCTGTTCAAGAATATGTTGAGAGCCATGGCTATAACGTCACAAGAGACTATACAGGACATGGTATTGGCAAAGATATGCACGAAGATCCTGCTATTCCAAACTTTGGAAAAGAAGGAACAGGAGTTAGACTCCAACCAGGCATGGCCCTTTGCATTGAACCTATGGTCCTAGAAGGTAGAAAAGACACTCGTGTTCTTCCAGATGGATGGACCGTCAAATCTAAAGACGGAAAACTTACCGCTCACTATGAGAACACAGTCATCGTTACTGAAAGTGGTTATGAAATAATCACCATGTATGAAGGAGAAGAATAGATAAATGTCAAAAGCAGATGTCATCGAAGTCCAGGCGGTCGTTACGGAAACATTACCAAACGCGATGTTCCGTGTAAAACTTGAAAACGACATGGTAATCTTGGCTACCGTTTCTGGTAAAATCCGAATGAATTACATTCGCATTCTTCCAGGTGATAAAGTTACCGTAGAAATCTCGCCTTATGATTTAACACGGGGCCGAATAACATTCAGGTTTAAATAGTCCTGAGAGAAAAACTATTTTAGGAGGTATATTTTATGAAAGTCAGACCTTCAGTCAAACCAATTTGCTCAAAGTGTAGAGTCATCAAAAGACATGGAAAAGTCATGGTCATTTGCTCTGATCCAAAGCACAAGCAAAGACAAGGTTAATAGGAGGAAATCGAAATATGGCACGTATCGTTGGTGTTGATATTCCAAATGACAAGCAAGTTGCTTTCTCCCTCACCTATATTTACGGTATTGGAAGAACAACTGCTAGACAAATCTGTGAAGCGGCAAAAGTTGACCCTTCACTCCGCGTTAAAGATCTCTCTGATGATCAAATGAACGCAATTAGAACCGAAGTTAGCAAAATTAAGGTCGAAGGCGATCTTCGTAGAGAAGTCGCATTAAATATTAAGAGACTCACTGAAATTGGCTGCTATCGTGGACAAAGACATAAGAAAGGCTTACCAGTCCGTGGTCAAAGAACCAAGACTAATGCCCGTACTCGTAAAGGTCCACGTAAGACTATTGCCAATAAGAAGAGTGCTCCACAAGGTTAATGAAAGGAGAATAGAAAAATGGCTAAAACTACTACACGTAAAAAGAAAGTCAAACGTTCCTTTACTAAAGGCGTTGCTCACATTCATTCAACCTTTAATAACACCATTATCACAATCACTGACGCTCAAGGTAATGCAATTTCCTGGTCAAGCGCTGGTGCATTAGGATTCAAAGGTGCAATGAAATCCACTCCATTTGCTGCTCAACAAGCTGCCGAAGCTGCTGCTAAGAGCGCTTATGAACAAGGCATCCGTCAAGTTGATGTTGATGTCAAGGGTCCAGGCCCAGGTAGAGAAGGCGCAATCCGTTCCCTCGCTGTCAGTGGCTTACAAGTATTAAGTATCGTTGATACAACCCCAATTCCACACAATGGTTGCCGTCCACCAAAACGTCCACGTGGATAATTAAAATAGGAGGAAAAGAAAATGAAAATCGCTAATCCTTTTGAAAGATTTGGCATCACTCAAGCTGACTATGATGGTAATGAAAATTATGGTCGTTTCATCATTGAACCACTCGAAAGAGGTTTTGGTTTAACCTTAGGTAATGCCTTAAGAAGAGTGCTTCTTTCTGCCCTTCCAGGAGCTTCAGTTTATGCAATTGAAGTTGAAGGAGCACAACATGAATTTTCTTCTCTCCCAGGTGTGGAAGAAGATGTTACCAACATCATTCTCAATTTAAAAGACTTAGTCTTGAAGATTGATGACGAAGACAATTCTAATAAGAGACTTGAAGTCAATGTCGAAGGACCAAAAGTGGTTACCGGTGCAGATATCGAATGCCCAACAGGCGTTGAAGTCGTGAACAAAGATGTCGTCCTTGCACATATTGCAGAAGGTGGCAGCTTACACCTCGTCTTACACGCTCGTAACGGTAGAGGTTATGTTACTGGTGAACAAAACAAGGCTCTTCACCCAAATTTCCCAGTCGGTGTTATTGCTACAGATAGCAACTACTCCCCAGTTAGAAAGACTAACTATGTCGTTGACAACACCCGTGTTGGTCACGATTCTAAATTCGATAAACTCACTCTTGAAGTTTGGACCGATGGTTCCATCCTTCCTCAAGAAGCGGTTGTCTGGGCTGCTGAATTATTAATTAAGCACTTAGAAAAATTCCTTAACCTTGCGGAAATTACTCAAGATATCAATATCGAAAAAGAAGAAGAAAAAGTCGAAGAGAACAAATATGAAAATATCACAATTGAAGATCTCGACTTATCTGTTAGAAGCTATAACTGCTTAAAGAGAGCCCAAATTTCTACAGTTCTCGAATTAACTGAGAGAAGTGAAGAAGACATGATGAAAGTCAAAAATCTCGGTAAGAAATCCCTTAAAGAAATTAAGGAAAAACTCGCTGCGATTGGTTTATCGTTCAAGGATTTCGAATAATTTAGGAGGAAATGTATTATGCCAGCACAAGGTCGTAAAAATGTACATGGTAAGACAGGCGTAAGATTTAAAGCCGCTTATACCAAAAGTAAATATGAAAACATGCTTCGTAATGTCGTTACCGATTTAATCATTCACGAATCCGTGAAAGTTACAGAAGCAGTTGCTAAAGATGTTGTTAAAGAAGCAGATAGACTTGTTACTTTAACTAAAAAAGAAGATGTCATGAATGCAAAACGTGACGCTGCTAAATTCGTTAGAAATATCGAAGCTAAAGAAGGCGTTACAGCATTAGACAAACTCTTCAATGAGATCGGTCCAAAGATGAAAGGCCGTAATGGTGGATACACCCGTAAACTCAAACTTGAGAATAGACGTGGTGATAACTCCCCAGTGGTCTTAGTCGCTTGGGTTGACTAATTCTTAGCAAATTATCCAGAAAGGGCTATAAGCCCTTTTTGTTTTGCATTATCTATATAAATAATGTATGATGGTAAAACTATGGAAAAAGAAACTAAAGTAAGAAAAACTGACATTATCAAAGATATGACTGCTAACGCCTTAATTGCCGCGCTTTATGCAGCTTTTACGATTGCTATTGCTCCAATTAGTTACGGACCAATACAATTCCGTTTTTCAGAAATATTAGTTCTCTTATGCTTCTTTAATAAAAAATATACGATTGGATTAACTTTAGGTTGTTTACTTGCTAACTTATATTCTCCAACTGCTTCTTTAGATATTCCTTTTGGAACCGCTGCTACATTAGTTGCGTGTGTTGGAATTATGTTCTCTAAACATTTAGCGGTTGCCGCTATTTTCCCAGTTGTGTGTAACGCTTTTGTTGTTGGAGGAGAATTATATTTATTTGGTTCTCCATTCTGGTATAACGTTCTTTGGGTTGGAGTAGGCGAATTAGTGGTGATGATTGCAGCCTACGTTATATTTATGTTATTAAAGAGAAATGAAAGCTTCTATAAATTAATAAACGCAACTCAAAACACTGAGTTTAAATTCTAAAGGCAAGAACTCGGTTTTTGCTTTTTTTATATAATAAAGTATAATAGTCATAATATGATTAAAGTTGTTAAGAAAATTAAAAAGGCACCAAAAGAATATACATTCGATGTTGATCACAATCCATACATCGTTCATTCATATAACAATACTTCTGGATTAGGAAAGGTTATTATTTTCCCTATTTTCCATTATGAAGGCGAATCTCGTTATATTGATTTACTTAATCCAATCTTAGAGCAAGGATATCACGTAGTTACTATTAATTTACTTAATTATGGTGACCGTGTTCTTTTCCTTAACTATTACTCTAAGGTATTAACCAAATTAGTGAATGAATGTATTTCTTATAAGATTATTAAAAACGAACAAATTATCATTATGGGATTTGGAGTTGGAGCTTATGTCGCTAGCTATATGCAAAAGAGTAAGCTTAAAGGAATTACAAAGATTATTCTTATTTCCCCAGTTAATAAATATAAAGATGAATATATGATCTCTCGAGAGATTGAATCATTTAAGATTCCAACATATATCTTCTTTGGACAAAACGATACGATCACTAATATTGATAGTCGTTTCATGATGTTTGAAAAAGGAAAGAACAATAAGAAAGTAGTGTTCTCTTCTTATGGCATTAATGGACATTTCTTATATTATCGAAAGACTTTATCAATTGACGTTGAAAAACAAGTAAAAAGAAGTGGTACAGATGTATTTGTAGGAACAAGTAATAAATCCTTTGTTTCTTTCTCTCCAACTGATGTTGAATATAATACTTTATTCTATAATCATTTATTTAAAATCTTAGAAGATAAACCACTTCCAAAAAGAGTGGCCTTACTCACTGATGTATTCCCACTTTTCACTAATGGGGTTTCTACAGTTGTTAATTTATTAAAGAACGAACTTAATTCATTAGGATATGAAACATATATTGTTGCCTTATGGGATAAGAAAGAAGATATATCATTACTTCCTAATGATTACATCCCAATTATCGGTTCTCCTGCTCATTTTATTAAAGGACATAAGGATTTACATATCTTAAAGAGTTTTGCCTTTAGTAGAAACGCAAAAACGCTCGCCTTATTTGGATTTGATTATCTCCATTTACACACTGAATATTCAATGAGTCAGATTGCTTTATTACTCTCTAGATATACTGGTATCAAAATGGTGTATACCTATCACACCTTATGGAAGTTATATTACGAACAAAAATTTGGTAAGTTTGCAGGTGATGTTACTTATACCGCTGCTAAACAATTACTCTTCTCTAGAGTGTATAAAGAATGTCCAACAATTATTGTTCCATCTCAAAAGAGTTATGAAATCTTAAAAGCAGATTCTTCTTCTGTTAAAGATGTAAGAGTAATTCCTAGCTCTATTGAACCAGATAACTTCAAATTAAGTAGAGAAGACCTTAATGAAGTAAAAGCGTTAAAAGAGAAATACGGCTTAAAAGATAAGAAGGTTCTTGGCTATATTGGTAGAGTTTCAACTGAAAAGAATATCGTTGAAACATTAGAGAATATTGCTTCTATTAAAAACGAAATACCTAATATCGTCTTTATGATTGTCGGAGTAGGAGATGCCTTAAAACTCCTCAAGAAAACCATTAAAAAGCTTAATTTAGACGATAATGTTATCTTTGTTGGAGAAGTCGAACACTCTAAACTTAAATATTATTATTCTTTATTTGATGTCTTTGTGACTGCCTCTAACTTTGAAACCCAAGGCTTAACATATTTTGAAGCTGCTTGTAGTGGTGCGCTTATCTTAGCAAAGAAAGATAAAGCCATTGAAGGAGTGTTTGAAGATGGAGTTAACGCTTATATCTATGAAGACTTCTATCAATGGGCAGAAAGAATAGAAAAAGCTTTATTCAAGAACAATAAAAAGATTGTTGATAAGGCTAAAGAAACAATGAAACAATTCACCCCTGATAAGTGGGCGAAGAAGATTGCAAATATCTATATTGAACTCAATCCAAAGAAATAGGACAGTCTACTGTTCTATTTTTTTGTATCAATCACATTAAAATTCCAGTAAAATATTATTGTTGAATATCTTTTTATTACTTTTTCGAAGGAGGACTTTTAATGTCTGAAAAGTATATGAAAGAATATGAAGCAGGATTTAATCCTCGACTTGTGATGGAAGAGGCAAGTAGATGCCTCCTTTGTCATGACGCTCCATGTTCAAAAGCATGCCCAGCTGGCACTGACCCAGCTAAATTTATTCGTTCTGTGCGTTTTAAAAACGTAAAAGGGGCCGCAGAAACAGTTAGAGTCAATAATATATTAGGAGCAATATGCGCAAGAGTCTGTCCAACTGAAAGATATTGTCAATTAGGTTGTTCTAGAAGTGGCATTGATAAGCCAATTGATATTGGTCGTATCCAAAGATATGTCACTGATAGT